>JAABUS010000066.1_pt1 | contig 227780 bp, 211 predicted proteins | sample 5560161 | NCBI WGS metagenome assembly JAABUS01 (sample SAMN10711885, study PRJNA513376) | rock metagenome | isolation source: Antarctica rocks | place: Antarctica: Victoria Land, Trio Nunatak nord | collected 2016-01-04
GGCGCGTGTGAGAACGTCCATCATCGGAAGACCTCGACACCCACCAGCAGCCACCCCCGGATCAGCCGGTCAGGCAGGCACTACACCCTCGATTGCGAAGAGCCGCATTCAGGCGTTGGGTGGTGCCGTCATCAACGGCAGCGATCCGGTCCAGGTTGAGGTCGAGGGGGTAGTTGCGGGTCGGGCCGCCCTGGGTGAGAGTGGCAACCATGTCGATATCGTGGTAGCCGACGCAATGTGGAGTCGGAAGTCAACGGCGTGCTGGCGGCCGACCGGGAGCCCAAGGGCGACGTGGCCAAGTGGCGAGCGATCCCCGATTCGGCGCACGCCGAACCGCAGGCCTACGCACTGCCGCGGGAAGCACCTCCGCTTCCCGGCGCTGTACCGCTCAGCCGAGGGTCGGTGGTTCCGCGGCCGGCGGCCGGTCGGTGCCGGCTGCCCAGGACAACGCGTAGTGGCCGTCGTCGGCTGCGGTGCCGGCCTCGCCGAGTTCCAACGGCCGGAAGGTGTCGACCATCACCGCCAGTTCGTCGAAGTAGTGCACGCCGATCGAGGCTTCGGTGGCGCCGGGCTGCGGTCCGTGCGGGTGGCCGCCGGGATGCACCGAGACCGATCCGCGCTCGATGCCGGATCCCTTGCGGGCCTCGTAGTTCCCGGCGACATAGAACATGATCTCGTCACTGTCCACGTTGGAGTGGTAGTAGGGCACCGGAATCGACAGCGGGTGGTAGTCCACCTTCCGCGGGACGAAGTTGCAGATCACGAAGTTGCCGCCCTCGAAGACCTGATGCACGGGCGGCGGTTGGTGCACCCGCCCGGTGATGGGTTCGAAGTCGCCGACGTTGAAGGCGTACGGGTACAGACAGCCGTCCCAGCCGACCACGTCCAGCGGGTGGAACGGCAGCGTGTGCACGGTGCCGACCACGCCGCCGGGACCGTCGCCGCGATGCTTGATGTGCACGTCGGTGGCCGCGTTCGGGTCTTCGCCGATGTCGGCGGCCAGCAGTGGCCCGGCGGCCGGGCGCAGATCGCGCTCACAGTAGGGCGAATGCTCGAGCAGCTGGCCGAATTTGGACAGATACCGCTTGGGCGGGGTGATGTGCGAGTTCGCTTCGATGCAGTAGACCCGCAGTGGCTCGTCCGCCTCGAGTGGAACCCAGCGGTGGGTCGTGGATCGGGGCATGATCACGTAGTCGCCGGCCGCCACGTCCAACGAGCCGAACACCGATTCGACCCTGGCGGCGCCGCGTTCCACGAACAGACATTCGTCGCCGATCCCGTTGCGGTACCAGGGGGACACCGCGTCGGCGAGCACGTAGTAGATCCGCACATCGGCGTTGCCCAGCACCAGCCGGCGTCCGGTGACCGCATCGATGCCACTGCTGTCCGCCGGGAACAGTTCGTGCAATTTCAGGTGCATCGGCCGCAGCGGATGATTCGGACTGGTCGAGTTGTCGCCGACCTCCCAGTTGCGGGCTCCGGTGATCGTGGACGGCAGGTTGTGGTGGTACAGCAGCGACGAGTCCGAGGAGAACCCCTCCTCGCCCATCAGCTCTTCGTACATGAGTCGGTCATCGATCCGGTGCTGGGTGTGTCGTTTGGGCGGAATCGATCCGACCGCTCGGTAGTTCGCCATCGCGATTGCCTCCGCTGATCGACCGGCGAGCGTCCGTTCACCGGACATCTGTGTATCAGTAGCGGCGCGACTATGCAGTACCGTCGGGCCAGCTGTCAACCGTTCGGAAACACCGTCGTACGAACCGAGGAGGGCCTTCGCGATGACCTGGCTGACGCTGCCGGCGAACTCCCGCTACGGCTTGGAAGCATTGCCCTACGGCGTGTTCGCGACCGGCGGCGGGCCGGCCAGGGTCGGAGTGCGGATCGGTGATCAGGTACTGGACCTGGCGTCGCTCGGCGGCGCCATCGGTCCGACGGCGGCCGCCGCGTTCGGCACCGATTCGCTCAATGCCTTTCTGCGACTGGGCCGGTCGACCTGGGCGCACACCCGTTCCCGGCTGGTCGAGTTGCTCACCGACCCGGCGGCCGAATCGCTGGTCCGGCCCCTGCTGCTCGAGTTGTCCGAGGTGAGTCTGCAGCTGCCGATCGAGGTTGCCGACTACGTCGACTTCTACGCCAGCGAGGCCCACGCCACCCACCTCGGCAGCATCTTCCGGCCGGACTCGCCGGCCCTGCCGGTCAACTGGAAGCATCTGCCGATCGGCTATCACGGACGATCCGGGACGGTGGTCGTCAGCGGTACCGACATCGTCCGGCCGTGCGGCCAGCGGAAGTCGCCGCAGGACGAGAATCCCAGTTACGGCGAGTGTCTGCGACTGGACATCGAGGCCGAACTCGGATTCGTCGTCGGCAAGGACAGCAGCCGGCCGACGCCGGTCACCGTCGATGCGGCCCGCGACTACCTGTTCGGAGTGGTGGTGCTCAACGATTGGAGTGCCCGGGACATCCAGGCGTGGGAGTACGTTCCGCTCGGGCCCTTCCTCGGAAAGTCGTTCGCCACCAGCATTTCTGCCTGGGTACTGCCGCTGGAAGCGCTGGCGTCCGCCGAGATCGCACTGCCGCAGCAGCGTCCACAACCGCTGGCCTATCTGCGCGGCACCGGACCGGATGCGCTGGCCGGCTTGGACATCCGGCTGGAGGTGACACTCAACGGTGAGGTGATCAGCCGGCCGCGGTATGCCGACATGTACTGGTCGCCGGCCCAGATGCTGGCCCACCTGACGATCAATGGCGCCACCACCAGGGTGGGGGACCTGTTCGGATCGGGCACCATCAGCGGCTGGCAACCCGACCGGCGGGGCAGTCTGCTGGAACTGTCCTGGGGCGGCACCGAGCCGTTCACCCTGGCCGACGGCAGTGAACACCGCTACCTCGATGACGGCGACACGGTGACCATCTCGGCCTGGGCCACCGGATCCGCCGGAGCCGAGATCGGGCTCGGCGAGGTGACCGGCCGAGTGTTACCCGCGCTCGGTTGACTTCTCGGCCGTCAGTGCGTCGGCCAGCACCAGCGCGGAGCGCACCACCTGGGCACCGACCACGGCATCGTCGAGTTCGCCGACCGTCACCACACCGACCGACGCCTCCAGGCCCGGGACGCCGAGCACCGGCGCCGCCACCCCGCGGGCACCGGCCTGCAACTCGCCGACGCTGGACACCGCGCCGGCAGCACCCGTCCGGCCGGCGGCGATCGCCTTGCCGGCAGCGCCCTGACCGATCGGATGCCTGGTGCCGACCCGATAGCTCACGTGGTAGTCGGTCCAACTCGGCTCGACGGTGACCACCGCGAACGCCTCGCCGCCGTCCACGATGGTCAGATGCGCGGTGGCACCGGCGGTCTCGGCCAGCTCCCGCAGGACCGGCCGGGCTGCCGCCCGCAGACCGGGCAGCACGGCGGCACTCAATCGCCACACACCGAGCCCCAGCTGAACCCGTCCGTCGTCGGTTCGGCGGACCAGGTCGTGATCGGCGAAGGTGGCCACCAACCGGTAGACGACCGGGCGTCCGACGCCGAGCCGACCGGCCAGATCGGTGATGGTCAGACCACCGGATCCGCCGTCCGCGAGCAATTGCAGCAGCCGCACCCCACGATCGAGGGTCTGCGAGGTCTCGTTGCCCAACGCCACCCGACCAGGGTAGAGCCGCCGCCGCAATCCGGGACCACCGGCGCCTTGCCGGTCAGCTGTCGGTCGGACGGGTTGGTGTTGGCAGGATGTGCCGATGACCATCGACCTGCCGGCGGACTTCGTGTTCGGCGTCGCCGGCTCGGCCGCCAAGATCGAGGGAGCCGGCGACGCGGACGGCCGGACCGCGTCGGTCTGGGACGCATTCGCCGATGCCCCCGGCCGGATCGTCGATGGCAGCCGGCCGGCCATCGCCGCCGACCACTACCACCGCATGACGACCGACGTCGACCTGCTGGCCGATCTCGGCGTGCAGGCGTACCGGTTCTCCGTCTCCTGGTCGCGGGTCCAGCCGGGCGGCAGCGGACCGGTCAATCCGGCCGGCATCGAATTCTACGACCGACTGGTCGATCGGTTGCTGGACAACGACATCGCCCCGTGGCTGACCCTGCACCACTGGGACCTGCCGGTCGAGTTGATGCTGCAGGGCGGCTGGCTGGAGCGCGACACCGTCGACCGATTCGCCGACTACGTGACCGTGGTCGCCGGCCGGCTCGCCGACCGGGTGGCGGCCTGGATCACCGTCACCGAACCCGGTCCGCACACCTTCCACGGTCACGCGGTCGGCATCGATGCCCCCGGCCTGACCATGCTCGGTGCGGCATTCGCGGCCGGCCACCATCAGCTGCTGGCCCACGCCCGGGCCGTCGGCGTGCTGCGGGCGACCGCCCCGGCATCGATGGTCGGCATCGTCAACCACCACTGCACCGTCGATCCGGCGTCCGACGACCCGGCCGACCGACGGGCCGCCGAGCTGTTCCACGCACTGCACAACCTGCAGTACAGCGGGCCGGTGCTGGCCGGCTGCTACCCCGATCCGTCAACAGCCCTTCCCGGCACCGACTTGTCGGTGATCGCCGACGGCGATCTGGCCGAGATTGCCGCGCCACTGGACTTCTACGGGGTCAACTACGACCACCCCCGGACGATCGCCGCCGCGCCGGACAACCGGTCCATCCCGTTCACCATGACCGTTCCGCCCGATCACCCGATCACCGCATCCGGGTGGCCGGTGCATCCGGCCGGCCTGACCAGGACCCTGACCGAGCTGCACGAGTGTTATCCCCGGCTGCCGCCGCTGTACGTCACCGAGAACGGCGCCGCCTACACCGATCCATCCGTCACCGAAGCGCACTCTGGAAATTCCGGGCCGGCTCGAGACGACGAGCGGATCGCGTTCCTGGACGGGCATCTGGCGGCGGTCGTCGACGCCAGGACTGCCGGCGTGGACGTCCGCGGCTACTTCTACGGTGCCCTGCTGGACGGCTGGGAGTGGACCGACGGCTTCACCCGGCCGTTCGGACTGGTCCGGGTGCAGCGGGACACCCTTGAGCGGCAGCCACGGGCATCGTTCTGGCACTACGCCTCGATCATCGCCGCCATCCGCAACGCGTCCGCGCGGTAACCGGGCAACGACCGGCGGGCCAGGCAGGATGGACAGATGATCGAGGTCGATGTGCATCTGGTCACCGCCTGGAGTGATCGGCTGTTCGACGTTGCCCGTCCGGTGATGCGGCAGTGGGGGGTCCGACCGACCGACGAGGAGCGGACGGCGCTGGGGGCCGGCTTCGCCGCGATCCGGATCGCCGTCCTCGGTGAACATCCGCCGGGTGACGCACTGGACGAGCGAGCCGGCCGACGGCCATCGGCGGCTACCGACCTGGAGCGTTACCTGCGCGGAGTGGCGGCCGGCATCGAGGCCACCGGAGCCGATCGGGATCCGATGTCGTTGGTGGCAGGGCTGGTGGCCGGCGCTGCCCGTCTGCAATTCGACCGGGCCGGCCGCGGCGGCGAGGAGCCCAGCGCCGCCGAGGCCGCCGCCAGAGCCGGGGTGGCCGCCGCCGACGTCGCCACCGAGGGGGCGGCGCTGGCTCGGGTCACCGACGTGGCCGCTGCGGTGGCGGCGGAAGGCTGGGCGTTCGGCATGCCGGACGATCCGGAACTGGTCGACGACTATCGACTGCGGGCGCTGATCGGCATGGTGCTGGCCGCGCTCAATGACGTGGTCAGTGCCCTCCAGGACGGACCACCGGTGGCCGGCTGCGGCGCCACCGCCGGTGATCATCGCGGCCGGACCTTCCTGGCCGAGGTGACCTTCGAGTTCCGCGGCGCCGCGGCCGCCCAGGCCCGGCTCACCGACAGCATCGGCCCGATGGGCACCGACCTGCGGGTCTGGCCCGGCTCCGGCGACGACGGCGTCACCCACTACCACCTGCACACCAACCATCCGGCCGCGGTGGTCGGCGAGATCTATGCCGCGGGTACCCCGTTCGACCTGTTGATCGGGTCGCTGGAACCGCCGATGTCGGAGCGGTCCGGCAGGATCGATGCCGGATCTGGCCACCGAAGGCCACATGACAGGAAGTCCGGCGATCAAGGGCGAGCACACATCGATGGCAGCCAGTAACTCCGACGTCGGGCTGGACAGCCCGCTGCGCGATGTCGGATTCGCCCCGAAGAAGGTCACGACGCTCGCCGAAAAGATCGATGTGCACACCGTCGGCGACCTGCTCCGCTACTACCCGCGCAAACACAACGAACGGGGCCAGCTGACGGATCTGGCCGAGCTGACCGTCGGCGAGAAGGCCACCGTCTGGGCCCGGATCACCGACGTCAAGGACAAGCCGATGTCCGGCTTCAACGGCCGGGGCCGAGGTCGCGGAAAGGGCGGCGGACTGCGGTTGGTGACGACCGTGACGATCAGCGACGGCCATCGCCGGGTCACCTGCGCGTTCTTCAATCAGTGGCACATCGCCAAGCGGCTGCGACCCGGAATGGAAGCGATGTTCGCCGGCACCGTGAAGGACTTTCGCGGCGAGCTGCAGTTCTCCTCGCCGCAGTTCGCCGCCCTCACCGCCGGCGGCGAGTCCGCCGACGACATCGAGGTGTTGGAATCGTTCGCCGGCGGCATCATTCCGATCTACTCACTCACCGAGGGCATCACCCAACCGGAGATCCAGAACAGTGTGCGGGTGGTGCTGGAGCTGCTCGGCGACGTCGACGATCCGGTACCGGCCGAAATCCTGGCCACCCGGGGGCTGACCGATCTGGCCACCGCACTGCGGAACATCCATCGGCCGGCCAGCCGGGTGGATCTCGACAATGCCGTCCAGCGGCTGAAGTACGACGAGGCACTGGCCATCCAGCTGGTGCTGGCCCGCCGCCGCGAACAGGCCAGGTCCTTTCCGGCCGAGCCGTGCCCGCGGATCACCGGCGGACTGCTGGAAACCTTCGATGCTGCACTGCCTTTCACCCTGACCACCGGTCAGCGGGCGGTCGGTGAGCAGATCGCCGAAGACCTGTCCACCATCCATCCGATGAACCGGCTGCTGCAGGGCGAGGTGGGCTCGGGCAAGACGGTGGTCGCACTGCGGGCAATGTTGCAGGTGATCGACTCGGGGCGGCAGGCCGTCCTCTTGGCGCCGACCGAGGTGCTGGCCGGGCAGCACGCCCGGTCGCTGCGGTCGGTGCTCGGCCCGCTCGGTCACGGTGGCGAGTTGGGCTCGCCGCCGGAGGCCACCAGAATCACCCTGCTCACCGGTTCGATGCCGGCGGCCGCCCGGAAAGAGGCGCTGCTGACGATCGTCTCCGGCCAGGCCGGCATCACCGTCGGCACCCACGCCCTGCTCAGCGACGGGGTGATGTTCGCCGAACTCGGCCTGGTGGTGATCGACGAACAACACCGGTTCGGGGTGGAGCAGCGAGATGTGTTGCGTAGCAAGGGTCCGGAGGGTAATCCGCCGCACCTGCTGGTGATGACGGCAACACCGATCCCGCGGACGGTGGCGATGACGGTGTACGGCGATCTGGAGACCTCAACGCTGTCCGAACTACCCAAAGGGCGATCACCGATCTCGACCACGGTGGTACCGGTCGCCGAGAAGCCGGCCTGGCTGCCGCGGGCCTGGAGCCGGGTCACCGAAGAAGTGCAGCAGGGACACCAGGTCTACGTCGTCTGCCCGAAGATCTCCGACGAGCCGGGCACCGCATCACGGACGGACAGCACCGACGACGACCCGGGGGAGTGGGACGAACCGGAGGAGGACGGACCGGCTGCCCGTCGGCCGCCGTTGTCGGTGGATCGGGTGTTCACCATGCTCGGCGACGGCCCGCTCGCCGGGCTGCGAATGGCCCGGTTGCACGGCCGGATGCCGTCGGCCGACAAGGATTCGGTGATGCAGGCCTTCGCCGCCGGCGAGCTGGACGTGCTGGTGTCCACCACGGTGATCGAGGTCGGGGTGGACGTCGCCAACGCCACCATGATGGTGATCATGGATGCCGATCGATTCGGTCTGTCGCAACTGCACCAACTGCGTGGCCGGGTCGGCCGGGGCAGCGCGCCCGGTGTCTGCCTGCTGATGACCGAGGCGCCGCCGGCCTCACCGGCCCGGATCCGGCTGGATACGGTGCAGCGCACCACCGATGGTTTCGAGCTGGCCGAGGCAGACCTGGAGTTGCGCCGGGAGGGCAACGTACTCGGTACCAGTCAGGCCGGCCGGGCATCGTCACTGCGATTGTTATCGCTGCGCAACGATCGGGAGATCGTCGAGTCCGCCCGGGACGATGCCCAACGGCTAGTCACCAGCGACCCGGGCTTCGACCGATTCCCCGGTTTGCTGGCGATGGCAGCGTCGGTGATCGACGAGACCGGACAGGAATTCCTGACCAAGGGCTGACTCGCAACTCCTCAGAGGCGTGGTCGACCAAGATCTCCTTGCGGTCGGCCGTGGTGAGCCCGCACTGCTGCGCTTGTGGTGCCGGTCCCGGTGGCGACCCGGTCGATATCCGATTCGCACCCGCGAATTGAATCGTCGATCAGCTACCTCGGCGACGTTTCACTATCCGCAAGTGTTGTGCTGGGGTTTCTCGGCGAACCTGTCGTCGGTCCAGGCTTCGAGGTCGGCGGTATACGGGGAGTCGTCGGCGACCACTGACAGGTGGTCCCGGCCCTGATACTCCTGGTAGGCGAGAGCCTGCCCGGCCGCGCAGCGATCCTGCACGAACTTCTCTTGGACTTTGGGAGGATGAGCGGGTCGACAGCGCCTTGGGCGATGAACAGCGGTGCATCGATGATGCCGGTCGGCAGGTTCTGGTCGAGCCGTTTGCCGAGCGCGCCGGTCGACGGGTCGGTGGAGAACATCGGCCCGTGCATGGTGAGCGCGGTCAGCAGGCTGACCGCGCTCTGTGCTTCGGGCAGGCAGCGATGCGAGGCGGCCTCGTAGATGGCGAACATCCGCGGGTCGATGTACTCCGCCGCGTGCACGTCCGGGTAGGTCTCGGCAAAGGACCGGACGATCAGCGGGCCGAGGATCTTGCCGATCGTCGAGTTCTCGAACGTCGTGATGAGGCCCGTGACGTCGGCGGCCGGGGCGGCGGCGGCGACGCCCAGAACGTCGAGCTCGGGCGCATACTTCGCGGCCAGTGCGCCTGTCCAGAGCGCCGCCTGGCCGCCCTGCGAGTGTCCCCAGACCACCGTCCGATCGGAGAGGTCCAGGTGGGGTAGCTGGTGCGCCGCGCGGACCGCGTCGAGCGAGGAGCGGCCCTCGTTCTCGCCAATGAGGTAGCCCTGCGGGCCGGGGGTGCCCATGCCCGGGTAGTCGGGGCCGACGAGCACGCGACCCTGTTCGAGCTGCTGCTTCATCGCGGCCAGCGGCGCGGTCAGCGGCATCGGCGAGGGCAGGATGGTGGGTGCGCAGCTTCGGTCCGCGCCTTGGGTGCCATGGTCCCAGAGCACCACATCGCGTGGGCTGTCGCTCGGCGCGTCAGGGGCCATCACAAAGGCAGATCCGACGGTGGCCTCATCGTTGAGGTCGGTTGTGGTGTAAAGGATAAGCCGGCCGCGGGCGCCCTCGGGGACGGAATGGGTGTACGGCTCGCTGCGAATCAACTGCCCCGGCTGGGCGGGCACCGACGCCGGTGGCGTGTAGAACGCGCTCGGCGTCGGCACACCCTCGTGCAGGTAGATGCTCCCCGCCGCGGCCCCGAGAGCGAGCACGAGCAGCAGGGTGCGACCAGCCAGGTCCATGCCGCGCACGAGCGCCGGCGCTGGCTTCGCCGTCGCGCGATCGACCGCATCGGCGTCGGGAAGGTCGTCGTCGGGAAGGTCGTCCCGATATCGGATCGCGCGGACGATGACCGTCACCCCAAACACGATCATCCGCACCGCAAAGGCCACCGCGATGATGATGAGTGAGACATCCGGCCACAGCACTGTGAGCACCCCGAAGATCACCAGAGCAAGGCCAAGCACGATGCTCGCCAACCGACGCTTCTGGCCCGGTGTGACCGCCTCGATGAGGTCGCTGACGCCGCTGATGATGAAAGTGGCACCGACCACGACGGCGAGCAGCGGCACCGAAATTAGCGGCCAGGCCACCACGGTGACGGCTGCCACGATCTCGACGGCGCCCGCGGCGACCTGGAGCCACGGCAGCGACGCGCGCCCGGCCCCGTCGAGCCGCGCGACCCCGTCGACCAGCAGCGCAACCCCGATGAGGACGATCAGGACCGTCAACGAGTCGTAGGGCCGCAACAGGATGAGCGCGCCGAGCGCGAAGAGCAGAAGCCCCAGGACAAGCCGCACAGCCCACGGCAACCGATGCAGACGCAACGCCTGCCCGATCAGAAACCTCATCAGGACACTATGGCAGCCCGCCAGCGAATCGGCGCCCGACCCGAACAGCAACCAGTTGCGGTAGCGAATCCCCAACGGTGATGCCGCCTCCGGCGCCCTCGGAATCGCCGACTTCGGCAGCGACGCAGGAACATTCGCCGACTCATGGAACCAGCCGATTCCCGGAACAGCAAACCCATGGAACCAGCCAACTGAGGAAACCAAGAGTGCTGCTGGCAGCCATCTGTCAACGCGACGAGTTCCAAGCGTCCGCTGGCGCGGACACCGCTCATTACCATTCCAGGGCGAATCACGGTCGAGGTTCCTGCGTTCCTCCGTTGCGTCGATGGCGAGGCGTTCGAGTCGGACGGTGCGTACTTCCCAGAGTGGGCGAGACCATCGAATCCGAGGATTCTCGCCAAGACGGAACGGCGTTTCAGGTGTACCGTCGGCGCACCGATGTGCAACCGACCACCGAGATGCGGGGCGTGAGCATGAACAAGAAGTGGAGCCGACGGACCTTCCTCGGCGCAGCGCCGGTGGCGATGTTCGCCGTCGCCGCGCAACCGGCGGCCGCGGCCGTCAGCATGGTGGCCTCGATCGTCCAGGAACTGGGCGAGTACGAGGCGCGGTTCCCGGACATCGTGCCGATTGACAGCGGCCTGATGGCGGTCTGGTACCGAGCCACCGCGCACTCCGGCACCGCCGGCACCATCCAGCTGTCGTTCGGCGACAGCACCGGCCGATCCTGGTCCGCTGCCGGCCCGGCGCTGGCCAATCCGGCCACGATGGCCGGGATCGACACCAGGGATCCCAAGCTCGGCAAGATGAAGGACGGCAGCGTGGTGATGACAATCTTCGTCCCGGGCGGCAAGGTCTACTACTCGGTGTGGAAACCGGGCTGGACCAAGTTCACCGATCCGGTGCAGCTCACCGGACTGCCCGCGATGTACAGCCACGGGCCGGCGCTGGCGTTGGACGACAACGGATCCAGGTCAACCAGGTACTGATCCCGGTCTACACCACCGGCACCACCGGCGGTGCGCACTACATCCGGGCGACCTGGCGGGCGACCTCCGATCCGCGGCTGCTGGTCGCCGGATCGCAACAGATCATCGTCAACGACAACCCAGTGGGACGGACCTATACCGAGCCGAATCTGGTCCAGTTCGGCAGCACCGTCATCGCGGTGGTCCGGGCCGAGCAGAACGGCGGCTCGCCGGCGATCATCGCCAAGTTCAATCCCTACGCCGCGACGCCGACCTTCAGCTATCAGAGTTTCACCGGGGTGCTGGCGAACTCGCATCATCTGCTCAAGACCTCGAGTGGCCAGGTGCTGTTCACCTACGGGGACAAGGCGCAGTCCGTCCGGCCGACCGTCGGCATTCGTATCAGCAACCCGACCGCCACCTGGGTGAAGGGCACCGTGCTGCCGATCTACAACTCCGGTTCCTCCGACCAGGCGAACGCGTTGAGTGCGGAGATCGCTGCCGGGGCGTTCCTCACCTTTGGGCTACAACGCCAAGACGAAGGCCCAGTCGCCGACCGGCGGAACGCTGTGGGTGCTGGAAAGCCGCGCCACCGACTACTGATCCCGGGACCCGAGCACCAGGTGGGACATCGTCGGTCTTGCGGTATCGATTTCTCGACCACTACCGTGCGTCCTGACACCGCGACCGGAGCAACCGGTGGCAGTAGGGTTCCGGAACGAGAGGCCACCCATGAGCAGCCAGGCAGTGATCGGTGTCGACATCGGCACCTCCAGCAGCAAGGGCGTGCTGGTCGATCTCACCGGCGAGGTGCTGCGCACGGCGACCCGCGAACACCAGGTCGACCGCCCGCGGGCCGGTCACGTCGAGATGGACGGATCGATCTGGTGGGACGAGTTCGTCGCGATAAGCCGGGAACTGCTCGACGGTGTTGACGCCCGAGTCATCGCGGTCGGCGCGTCCGGCATGGGTCCGTGTCTGTTGCTGGCCGACGACAGCGGTGAGCCGCTGCGACCGGCGGTGCTGTACGGCGTCGACAGCAGAGCCGGCGACCAGATCGACCGGCTGAACGCCGAACTCGGCGCCGATGCGATCATCGAGCGCGGCGGTTCGGCGCTGTCCAGCCAGGCCGTCGGTCCCAAGGTGGCCTGGCTGGCGGAGAACGAGCCCGAGATTTTCGACCGCGCCCGGCGGATCTTCATGCCCAGTTCGCTGCTGGTGTACCGGCTCACCGGCGAATATGTGCTGGATCACCAGTCGGCCAGCCAGTGCACGCCGCTGTACGACGCCGGCAGCGCCAGCTGGTACGCACCGTGGTGGCAGCTGATCTGTAGCGACATCAAACCGCCTGCGCTGCACTGGTCCGACGAGGTGGTCGGCACCGTGACGGCCGAGGCGGCGGCGGAAACCTCACTGCCGCAGGGAATCCCGGTGGTCTGCGGCACCATCGACGCCTGGTCCGAGGCGATCAGCGTCGACGCCCACAATGTCGGCGACCTGATGCTGATGTACGGCACCACCATGTTCATGATCAACACCGTTGCCGAACCGGTGAGCTGGCCGACGCTCTGGGGCACTGTCGGTGCCTTCGAAGGAACCAGGAATTTGGCCGGTGGGATGGCCACTTCCGGTGCCGTCACCGGCTGGCTCAAGGACCTGTTCGGTTCACCGGACTATCCAACCCTGCTGGACGAGGCCGGCCGGTCGGCGCCGGGCGCCAACGGTCTGCTGATGTTGCCCTACTTCGCCGGTGAGCGGACCCCGATCAATGATCCGGAGGCCCGCGGAATTGTTGCCGGGCTGACGATCTCGCACACCAGGGGCGATCTTTACCGGGCCGCGCTGGAGGCAACAGCCTTCGGTGTTCGGCACAACATCGAGGTGTTCGAACAGGCCGGGGGCCGGATCGATCGGGTGGTGGCGGTCGGCGGCGGCACGCAGGGCGAGCTGTGGACGCAGATCGTCTCCGACGTGACCGGCCGACCGCAGGAGCTGCGGCGCACCTCGATCGGCGCCAGTTACGGGATGGCGCTGCTGGCTGCCCGAGCCGGTATGGACGGCGCCGCGGGTCCGACCATTGAGCAGTGGAACCCGTTGCAGTGCAACGTCGAACCGAACCCCCGTCATCGGACCGGCTACGACGAACTGTTCGAGCTGTACCGCCGGTTGTACGAAGCGACCGCCGACATTGCGCATGCGCTCGCCGAGCGGCAGCAGGTCTGACCGAGCGGGTCGCCGATTATCGGGTGGTCGGCACCAGCGGGGTGCCGCTGGCGATGATGGCGGTGGTCAGCGCAGCGGCGGACTCGGCGACGGCCCGCGGTCCGGTCAACAACACCAGGTCGACGTGCGGCAGCACCGGAAGTTTCGCCGCCGGTCCCACCTCGGCGACGTCGCTGGGCATCAAGCTCCTGGCGAACACCGCGAGACCGAGTCCGGCCCGGACGGCGGCGATCACCCCGTTCACTCCGCGCACCGTGCAGGTGATCCGACTGTCCAGGCCGGCCTGCTCCAGTGCCTGCACGGCGATCGATCGGCTCAGGCTGGGCGCCTGGTAGACGACCAACGGGACGGGTTGCTCGGGGTCCACCCGCTGCCCCTCGGCAGCGCCCCAGACCAGCCGATCGCGGCGGACCAGGGTGCTGTCCGGCTTCACCGGCTCGTCGGCGGCGCGTTTGACGAACGCCACATCCAGATGCCCGGACTCGATCCGTCGGCGTAGCACGTCGTTCTGACCGACGGTCAACTCCAGGTCGATCCGCGGATACAACTGGCGAAACTGTCGCAGGATCCTGGGCAGCGGGGTCAGCGCCAGATCGTCGGTGACACCGAACCGCAGCCGTCCGCGGAGTCCGGAGCCGGTGAAATAGCCGACCGCCTGCTCCTGGGCGGCCAGGATCTCCCGGGCGAAACCAGCCATCGCGTCGCCGTCTGCGGTGAGTGCGACGGTGCGGGTGTCCCGCAGCAGAAGTGTTCTGCCGACAACGATCTCGAGTTTTCGGACGTGTCCACTCACCGTCGGCTGGCGCAGGCCCAGACGCGCGGCGGCCTGAGTGAAGGACAGTGACTGGGAGACAGCCAGGAAACTGCGCAGCTGCTCGGGATCAAAGCTGGTGTATTCCGTGTTCATCACGATTCATGATGACACTAAGAGCATCAATTGTCTTTCGGAATGAGCGGATTGTCGCAACAATGGTGACGGCACACCCGACAAACCACTCCCCGAGGACCACTCGATGTCCGCGCCAGCGCTCGCGCCCGCAACCCGCCACCCGTCCACCTCACCCGGCTTCCGGACCGCCTTCGCCGCCCTCGGACAGGCCGAATTCCGTTGCTACGTCATCGGAGTGTTCATCACCTCCACCGGCGGCTGGGTGCAACGGATCGCCCAGGACTGGTTGGTACTCACCCTGACCAACTCGCCGACCGCAGTCGGCATCACCACCATGTGCCAATTCCTGCCGACCATCGCTCTCGGACTGGGCGGCGGCGCGATCGCCGACCGATTCCCCAAACGATCCATCCTGGCGGTCACCATGACCGCGATGGGAATGCTGGCCGGCGTGCTGGCCACCCTGGTACTGACCGAGAAGGTGCAGGTCTGGCAGGTCGACGTGGTCGCCGTGCTGCTCGGCATCGCGATCTCGGTGGACAACCCGGCGCGGCAGTCGTTCGTCAGCGAACTGGCACCGGCCCATCAACTCCGCAGTGCGGTCAGCATGGTCTCCTCGACCTTCCAACTGGGCGCGATGATCGGTCCGGCGCTGAGCGGCCTGTTGATCAGCGGGGTGGGCAGCGGCTACGCCTTCGGTGTGAACGGCTTGAGCTATATCGGGGCGCTGATCGCGTTGTCCCGGATACCCCGTCGGGCTCGCGGCGATCGACACGGATCGGCATCTGCCGTACGGCCGGCGATCCAGCACGTGCGGCAGACCGTGACGGTGCGCTGGCCGGTGGCGTTGGTCGGCGTGCTCGGCATGTTCACCCTCAGTCTTCCGGTGACGTTGGCCTCCTTCGCCAATGCCGTGTTCCATTCGGGATCCGCCGGCTACGGCTTGTTGAGTTCGGTACTCGCGGTCGGCTCGCTGGCCGGTGCGGTGTTCTCCGCGCGCAAGCCGACGGCACCGCGGCTGCGGGGTTTGGTCGGCGCCGCGGTCGCGCTGGCCTCGGCCGAGGTGCTCTGTGCCGTGGCGCCTGGCCCGGCGACCTTCATCCCATTGCTGGTACTGCTCGGGTCGGCGGTGTTGACGTTCGTCACCACGGCGCAGTCCATGGTCCAGCTGTCCACGCCGGCCGGGCTGCGCGGCCGGGTGCTCAGCATCTATCAGCTGGTATTCCTGGGCAGCGGCGCCATCGGCGGACCACTGATCGGCGCGGTGATCGACGCCTGGGGTGCCCGATCGGCGCTACTGCTGGCCGGAATCTGCTCCGCGGCAGCAGGTCTGGCGCTCGCCTCGCACCTGGCCAAGGCCGGACACCTGCGGATCCGGTTCGAGTTCCCGGCCCGGCCGGTCGCCATGATGCGGATCGTCGAACGTCCCTGACGACGTCCCGACCGCTGGGATCGGCCGATCCGCCACCAGCACCCGGGCCGCGGCGCGCTACCGTTTGCCCGGGGCGGACGTCATTTCCCGGCCGTGCCCATCCGCCATCACCGACGACTCTTTCCACTCCAGGAGCGCCGATGTTCTCCAAGATGTTGGTTGCCAATCGCGGCGAGATCGCCATCAGGGCGTTCCGTGCTGCGTATGAGCTCGGTATCGAAACGGTGGCGGTCTTCCCGTACGAGGATCGCAATTCGCTGCATCGGCAGAAGGCCGACGAGGCCTACCAGATCGGCGAGCAGGGCCACCCGGTGCGGGCCTACCTGGACGTCGACGGGGTGGTCAGGGGCGCCATCGAGTCGGGCGCCGACGCCATCTATCCCGGTTACGGTTTCCTGTCCGAGAACCCGAATCTGGCCAGTGCTTGTGCGGCGGCCGGCATCACCTTCATCGGTCCGCCGGCGGAGGTGCTGGAGCTGGCCGGGAACAAGGCGCGGGCCATCGAGGCAGCGCGGGCGGCCGGTCTGCCGGTGCTGGAGTCCAGCGAACCGTCGGCGGACGTTGATCAGCTGATCGCCGCCGCCGGAACGGTCGGATTTCCACTGTTCGTCAAGGCGGTCGCCGGTGGTGGCGGACGCGGGATGCGCAAGGTCGACACCGCCGAAGATCTCGCCGAGGCGCTGTCCACCGCGATGCGGGAGGCGGAATCCGCCTTCGGCGACTCGACGGTGTTCCTGGAACGCGCCGTTATCGAGCCCCGGCACATCGAGGTACAGATCCTGGCCGACGCCACCGGTGAGCCGGGCGGGGTGATGCACCTGTTCGAGCGGGACTGTTCGGTCCAGCGGCGGCACCAGAAAGTGGTCGAGGTGGCGCCGGCCGTGGGACTGGATCCCGGTGTGCGGCAACGCATCTGCGACGATGCAGTGGCGTTCGCCCGGCAGATCGGCTACGTCAATGCCGGCACCGTCGAATTCCTGTTGTCCGAATCCGGCGGCGAGGCGTCCTGGCACTTCATCGAGATGAATCCGCGGATCCAGGTCGAGCACACCGTCACCGAAGAGATCACCGACGTCGACCTTGTCTCCTCCCAGATCCGGATCGCCGCCGGCGAGACGCTGGCCGACCTCGACCTGTCGCAGGACACCGTGCGGATCAACGGGGCCGCGCTGCAGTGCCGGATCACCACCGAAGATCCGGCGAACGGATTCCGGCCGGACACCGGGAAGATCAACACCTACCGCTCGCCCGGCGGCGCCGGTGTCCGGGTGGACGGTGGCACGGTGCACGGCGGCGCGGAGGTCAGTGCGCATTTCGACTCGTTGCTGGTCAAACTCACCTGCCGCGGCCGCACCTGGGACCAGGCGGTGCTCCGGGCCCGTCGAGCGCTGGCAGAGTTCCGGATACGAGGGGTGGCCACCAACATCCCTTTCCTGCAAGCAGTTCTCGACGATCCGGACTTCGCCCGCGGCGGCGTCACCACCTCGTTCATCGAACAGCGTCCACACCTGCTGACGGCCCGCACTTCTGCCGATCGGGGCACCCGGCTACTGACCTTCCTGGCCGACGTCACGGTGAACCGACCGAACGGCGCGGCACCGAGGGGAGTGCTGGACCCGGCCGTCAAACTGCCGCAGTTCGACGCCGGTCTCGTCCCGCCCGACGGCAGCCGGCAACGTCTGCTCGCCCTCGGCCCGGAAGTGTTCGCCGCTGAACTGCGGGCAGCCACCGCGGTTGGCGTCACCGACACCACCTTCCGGGATGCCCACCAGTCGCTGCTGGCCACCAGGGTGCGCACCAAGGACCTGGCAGCGATCGCGCCGGCCGTCGCCCGGCTGACTCCGCAATTGCTGTCGGTGGAGGCTTGGGGCGGCGCCACCTACGATGTGGCACTGCGATTCCTGGCCGAGGACCCGTGGGAGCGGCTGGACGTGCTGCGGTCAACGTTGCCCAACCTTGCCGTGCAGATGCTGCTGCGCGGCCGGAACACGGTGGGATACACCCCCTATCCGGTCGAGGTGACCGCCGCGTTCGTGGCCGAGGCGACCCGATCCGGTATCGACATCTTCCGGATCTTCGACGCCCTCAACGATGTCGAACAGATGCGACCGGCGATCGATGCGGTGCGATCCGCCGGCACTGCGGTGGCCGAGGTCGCGCTCTGTTACACCGGCGACCTGGCCGATCCCGGTGAACAGCTGTACACCCTGGACTACTACCTGCGGCTGGCCGAAAAGATCGTCGAGGCAGGTGCGCACATCCTGGCCGTCAAGGACATGGCTGGCCTTTTGCGGGCGCCGGCGGCCCGGATCCTAATCGGCGCGCTGCGGGATCGGTTCGACCTGCCCGTCCACCTGCACACCCACGACACCGCCGGCGGCCAGCTCGGCACCTATCTGGCGGCCATCGAGGCGGGGGTGGACGCAGTGGACGCGGCCAGTGCGCCGATGGCCGGCACCACCTCGCAGCCGCCGTTGTCGGCGCTGGTGGCCGCCACCGATCACACCGACCGGGCCACCGGTCTGGACCTGCGGGCGGTCAACGACCTGGAGCCGTACTGGGAGGCGGTCCGGGCGGTCTACGCACCGTTCGAGTCCGGGTTGCGGGCGCCGACCGGGCGGGTCTACCGCCACGAGATCCCCGGCGGCCAACTGTCCAATCTGCGTCAGCAGGCCATCGCGTTGGGTCTGGGCAACCGGTTCGAGGCGATCGAGGACACCTACGCCGCCGCCGACGCCATGCTCGGCAGGCTGGTCAAGGTCACCCCGTCGTCGAAGGTGGTCGGCGACTTGGCCTTGCACCTGGTCGGTGCCGGGGTGGAGCCGGCCGAGTTCGAAGCCGATCCGGGCCGGTTCGACGTGCCGGACTCGGTGATCGGCTTCTTGAACGGCGAACTCGGCGACCCGCCCGGTGGCTGGCCGGAACCCTTCCGGACCAAGGCACTGGCCGGCCGGCAGTGGACCCCACCGGCCGCCGAGGTGTCCGACGAAGACTCCGCCGCGCTCTGCGGACAACCACGTGCGACATTGAACCGGCTGTTGTTCCCCGGGCCGACCGCCGAGTTCGCTGACGCCAGGGAAGAGTACGGCGACGTTTCGGTGCTGGGCACCGCGGACTACCTCTACGGCCTGCGGACTGGCGCCGAACACGTCCTCGCGCTGGAACCGGGCGTCCAGCTGTTCGTCCGGCTGGAGGCCATCGGCGAGGCCGACGAGCGCGGCTCCCGGTCGGTGGTGATGACGTTGAACGGCCAGCTCCGGCCGCTGCAGATCCGCGATCGGAGCGTGGCCAGCGACATCCCGGTCGCCGAACGCGCCGATGTCGACAATCCTGGTCATCTGGCGGCGCCGTTCTCCGGCGTCGTCACACTGACCGTCGGCGAGGGCGATACGGTGACGGCCGGACAGACGGTGGCCACCATCGAGGCGATGAAGATGGAAGCCTCGATCACCGCACCGAAGGGCGGAACCGTGACTCGCACGGCGATCTCGTCGGTCCAGCAGGTGGAGGGCGGCGACCTGGTGCTGGTGCTCCAGATCAAGGACTGAGGCGATGACGCGGATCGTGTCCGGGCTGTGGAAGGGCCGAACGCTGCGTACGCCGGCCGGCTCGACCACCAGGCCGACCGCCGAGAAGATCCGCGCAGCGCTGGGCAACGCGCTGCAGGCCGCCGGGGTCCTGGAAGGAGCGGCGGTGCTGGACCTGTACGCCGGCAGCGGAGCCCTCGGCCTGGAATTGCTCAGCCGCGGCGCCCACTCGCTGGTCGCGGTGGAGAAGGACCGTCGGGCGGTGGACGTGTTGCGCAGCAACGTATCCGCGCTGATCGGCGACCAGGATCGGCAGCCGGGCGGTGCGGATCCGAAGACGGTCGAGGTGATCGCCGGTGACGCCGGATCGACCGTCGGGCGGCTGGTCGGGCGGCGCTTCGATGTGGTCGTCCTCGATCCGCCCTACGACCTGCCGGACGCCGATCTGGTCGGTGTGCTCACCGGTCTGGCCGGTCTGCTCGTCGGCGGCGCCGATGTGATCCTCGAGCGTGGCGTCCGGTCCGGCGAACCGCACTGGCCGGCCCCGCTGGAAGCCGTTCGCACCAAGCGCTACGGCGATACCCTGCTCTGCTACGGTCGCGCACCATGACGGCGCCATCCAGCCACCCGACGACAAGGCCATCCGCGCATGCGGTCTGTCCGGGCTCGTTCGACCCGCCGACACTCGGCCATCTGGACGTCATCGGCCGCGCCGCCGGATTGTTCGAGCAGGTGACCGTTGCAGTGCTGATCAATCCGGCCAAGGAGGGCATGTTCGCCCTCGACGAGCGGCTGGAGTTGCTGGCCGCCACCACCGCGGACTGGCCGAACGTCGTCATCGATTCGTTCCAGGGGTTGCTGGTGGACTACTGCCGCGACCACGGCATCAACGCCATCATCAAGGGCCTGCGGGCGGTCTCCGACTTCGATTACGAGCTGCAGATGGCCCAGATGAACAGCGGCCTGACCGGTGTCGACACCCTGTTCATGCCGACCAGTCCGGAGTTCTCCTTCATTTCCTCGTCGCTGGTCAAACAGGTCGCCGGCTACGGCGGCGAGGTCAGCGCCTATCTGCCGCCGGTCGTCCACGACGCTCTCCGCCGCAAGCTCTGACCGCGCCGGGGGAGGGCTCAGCGTGGCGTACCGGGGATGCGGTGCGCCGGTTGACACACTGAACGGGCAGCACCGAACCGGGAGGACTGAGGCGTGTACCGCGTTTTCGAGGCACTGGACCAACTGGTCACCATCGTCGAGGAGTCGCGGGGTGTGCCGATGACAGCCTCCTGCGTCGTTCCGCGGGGTGATGTGCTGGATCTGCTCGATGACGTTCGGGATGCCTTGCCCGGCGAGATGGACGATGCCCAGGACGTGCTGGATCACCGGGACCAGATGATCTCCGACGCGACAGCCACCGCTGCCAAGTCGGTCGCCGACGCCGAGTCCCAGGTCCAGCAACTGGTCGCTGCCGCCCGGAGCGAGGCGGCGGCAACGGTGAGTGGCGCAAAAGCACAGGCGGACCGGATGATCGCCGAGTCCACAGCCAGGGCCGAGGAGATCATGCAGCGCGCCCATGCCGATGCGGACCGGGCAGTGCGGGCCGGGCAGCAGCAGCACGAGAGCCTGATCGAGCGGGGCGAGCACGAGCAGCATCGACTGGTGGCGGCCGGCCAGGCGAGCTTCGACCGCAGTGTCGCCGATGGCCGCGCCGAACAGGCCCGGCTGGTCTCCCAGTCCGAGGTGGTGCAGACCGCCCACAGTCGGTCCGCCGACATCCTGAACAGCGCGCACCGCGACGCCGACCGGATGCGGGCCGACTGCGATAGCTATGTCGACGGCAAACTGGCCGGCCTGGAAGATCAACTCACCAAGACGCTGCGCACCATCGGCAAGGGCCGAACCGCGCTGCGATCGGGTTCGGTCGCCGACTACCGGGAGTGACACTGATCACCCGGTCCGGCCGGGCCGTCGTCACCCGCCGTAGGATCCGAAAATCCCAGGGCAGCTCGGCGTTGCTCTACTCTGGGATGGTCGCCCGTGACCGTCCGGCCGGCGCGGCAAACGGCCATTCCGGTCGCTGCTACCCACTCCGAGCAATCCCGATACCGAAGCGAAGAAGATGACTCCCGCGCGCCCCGATCACCAATCGTCCTGGGTCCTGGACACCAGACCACTCGGTCGCCGCCCCGGCAGCTACCGACCGGTGCGACTGCAGGCCGTGGTCGGCGTCCCGATCGGCCTCGAGGTGATCGCCGTTCCTGCAGGTCACGAGGTGGATCTGGACCTGCGCCTTGAGTCCGTCTCCGAGGGCGTGCTGGTGTCCGGGGAAGCATCGGCGCAAGCCGTCGGCGAATGCGCCAGATGCCTGATCGACCTCAGCGAGCCGGTGCAGGTAACGGTGCGCGAACTGTTCGCCTATCCCGGTTCGACCACCGACGAGACCACCGATGTCGACGAACTGCCCCGAGTGATCGACGACCTGATCGACCTGGAACCGCTGGTCCGCGACGAGCTGACCCTGGCGCTCCCGTTGGCACCGCTGTGCCGGCCCGATTGCGCCGGATTGTGTCCCGAATGCGGCGAGCGGTTCGCCGAGCTCGAACCGGGTCATTCGCATGAGATACTGGATCCGCGCTGGGCGGCGCTGGCCGAGGAGTTCGGCACCGCAGACACCGCCGGCGAAGACTCCTCCGACACCGGATCGAGTCCGGAGTCCGAGTAAGACGGTTCGAGCACTACCGAAGCCGGCACGGCCGCAACGATGGCTTTGCCCGGCGCCAATACGAAGGAGACGCAGTCGTGGCTGTCCCGAAGCGGAAGATGTCCCGCAGCAACACCCGTGCTCGCCGGTCGCAGTGGAAGACCACCGTGCCCACCCTGGTGCCCTGCACCAATCGGGCCTGTGCGGAGCTCAAGCTTCCGCACACCGTCTGCCCGACCTGTGGCCAGTACGACGGCCGCCAGGTCGTCGGAGTCTGACGAAGAGCATGGAGGGGGCCGAGCGTGGGCAACAGCCGCCCGATCCCGGTCCACCCGCACGGCTGTCCCTCGAGCTCGGCGTCGACATCGACGTCGAGCTCGCCGTGTTGGCGCTGACCCACCGGTCCTACGCCTACGAGAACGGCGGCCTGCCGACCAACGAGCGGCTGGAGTTCCTGGGCGACTCGGTACTCGGGATCGTGGTGACCGAGCAGCTTTACCGCTCGCACCCCAACCTGCCCGAGGGTCAACTGGCGAAGCTGCGGGCATCCATTGTGAACATGCACGCGCTGGCCGGGGTGGCCAGGGCGATGAACCTCGGATCGATGGTGCGGCTGGGCCGCGGCGAGGAACTCACCGGCGGACGGGACAAGGCCTCGATCCTGGCTGATGCAGTCGAGGCGCTGCTCGGCGCGCTGTATCTGCAGTTCGGCCTGGAGGGCACCCGGTCGGTGATCCATCGGCTGTTCAACGAGCTGATCGTGACCGCCCCGTCGCTGGGCGCCGGGTTGGATTGGAAGACCTCGCTGCAGGAACTGGCCGCCGCCGAGGGACTGGGGATGCCGGTCTACCAGGTGGATGAACAGGGCCCCGATCATCTGAAGACCTTCAGCGCTGTGGTGCTGGTCGGTGGCGCGCCGCACGGTGACGGGATCGGACGCACCAAGAAGGAGGCGGAGCAACAGGCCGCCTCCGCCGCCTATGAGACCCTCACCACGGATTCCGCCGAGACGCTTGACGCCGATCCGGTTGACGCCGGACCGGCTGAGGCCGGATTGGGTGCCGCCGGACCGGCTGATGCCGGATCAGCCGCCGCCGATCCGGCCGACTCGCACTGAGGTGCCCGAACTTCCCGAGGTCGAGGTCGTCCGTCGCGGCCTGAGCAGCCACCTGACCGGTCGTCGGATCGCCTCGGTGTCGGTGTACTCCGATCGGGCGGTGCGCCGACATCTCGCTGGCCGCACTGACTTCGAGAACGTATTGCGCGGGCGATCGATCACCGACATCCGGCGCCGCGGCAAGTACTTGTGGCTGGTTCTGGACGACGGTGACGCGGTGCTGGCGCATCTGGGGATGAGCGGCCAGTTCCGGATCGGCGATCGATCGGGAGCGGCTCCCGATCATCCGCATCTGCGGGTGCGGTTCCGCTTCGACGACGACGGACCGGAGGTCGAGTTCCTCGATCAACGCACCTTCGGCGGGATGGCCTTCATCGTGGGTGGCGCCGAGCTGCCGGAGCCCATCGCTCACATCGCCCGCGACCCGATGGATCCGGAGTTCTCGTTGGATTCAGCGATCGCGGCGGTGCGGGCGAAGCACACCGAGATCAAGCGCGCTCTGCTGGATCAGACCGTCGTGTCGGGGATCGGCAACATCTATGCCGACGAAGCTCTGTGGCGGGCCAAACTGCACTACCAGCGACCGACGGCGACGCTCGGTCGGCCGAATACCAGAGCAGTGCTGGAAGCGGCCATCGAGGTGATGGCCGCCGCCCTCGGTGCCGGCGGGACCAGCTTCGACGCGTTGTACGTCAACGTGAACGGCGAGTCCGGCTACTTCGACCGGGAGCTCGACGCCTACGGCCGGGAAGGCCTGCCGTGTCGGCGCTGCGGCACCGCGATCCGACGGGAAGCCTTCATGAATCGGTCGTCGTTCCGGTGCCCGCGCTGCCAACGTCGTCCGCGGAGCTGATCGCTGCGGCCCAAGATGACCGACATCAAACGAGGCCTCCGGCTGAAACACCGGTCGTCGACGCTACCGTTGGTCGGTGCCCAGTGACCCGCAGCATCAGCGGCCGGCCGCCGAAGAAGCAGTGCGGACGTTCGTCCCGGTCCCGGTCGGCGAGCGGCCGACCGGGCACCGCCGCACTGCTCGGGTGCTGATGGTCGACCATGACGACAGGCTGTTGCTGTTCCGCGACCGTGACCCCGGAGTGCCCGGCAGCGGGTGGTGGATTACTCCCGGCGGTGGCATCGAGGCCGACGAGACCGACCGGGCGGCGGCCGTCCGAGAGCTGGCGGAGGAGACCGGCGCAGCGATCACCGCGAGCCAGCTGGTCGGCCCGATCGCCGCCCGCCGAGTCGTTCACGGCTACTCGGATGTGATCGTCCAACAGCAGGAGACGTTCTTCGGAGTGCGGCTGCCGGGCTTTCGGGTCGACACCGCCGGGCACACCGAGGAGGAGCGGCTGACGATGACCGAACACCGCTGGTGGCCCAGAGCCGAGTTGTCGACCACCGACGAGATCGTCTGGCCCCACAGCATTCTCGTGATGTGGGCGGCATGGGATGCCGCGTCCGCCGATCCCACCCGGCCGGCGCTCGATCTCGGATCGGTGGAGGAGTCATCCGTTCCGATCGGTCGGCACCCCGTCGAGGACTAGCCGACCCGCCGCCAGCGGAAGCGGACCGATTGTCCTGGCCGCAGCTGGGCAGCCAGCTCCATCGATGCCTCGGTCACCACCCCGATCACCGGATAACCGCCGGTCACCGGGTGATCGGGCATCAGCAGCACCGGCTCGCCGCTCGGCGGTACCTGCAGGCAACCGAGCACCATGCCCTCGCTGGGCAGCTCCGGCAGCCCCGGGATCCGGGTCAGCACGCCGCCGGTGAGGCGCAGCCCGATCCGATCGCTGTGCGCCGACATCACCCAGCGGGTGGATACCAACTGTTCCGGATCGGCGAACCAGTCGAGCCGAGGTCCGGGGGTAACCGCCAGCACCGCCGGATCGACAGTCGTTGCCCGGCCCGGACTATCGGGCGGCGGCGCTGGATCGAATGATGTCGGCATCGCGGCGGCGGCAACTGAAACGGGCCCGTCGGTCGGACCGATCGGCAGCCGGTCGCCGCGGCCGAGTTTCGCCGGTCCGAGCCCGGCCAGCGTGTCGGTGGATCTCGATCCCAGGACCGTCGGCACCGTGATGCCGCCGCGCACCGACAGGTAGCCGCGCAGACCGACCGATGCCGAGCCGAGCGCGACGGCGGCTCCGTCGGGAATCGTCCACGGGCCGCCGCGGTCCACGAGCACACCATCGATCGCCACCGGCATTGCGGCGCCGGTGACCACGATGCTGAGCGCACCGTGCGCCCGCACCGTCAGGCCACCGAACAGCACCTCGATCGCTGCGCAGTCCGGTGTGTTGCCGAGCAGCGCCGCCCCGCGCCGGAAGGCCGCACCGTCGGCCGCGCCGGAACGACCGACACCGACCGCGCCGTAGCCGAAGCGACCGGCGTCCTGGATCAATGACAGAGCCCCGGGGGCAAGGACTTCCAGTCCCCGGAAGCCGTCGGTTCGGTCAGTCATCGTCGAGGTCGGTGAACCGCACCAACCGGCCGGTGCGCAGCAACGCGGGTGGGTTCCGGTCAACGGCCCAGAGCACGGCGTCCGTCCGGCCGATGAGTTGCCAGCCGCCGGGACCGGACCGCGGATAGATACCGGAGTACGGTCCGGCCAGGGCGACCGAACCGGCCGGGATCGAGGTCCGTGGCTCGGATCTGCGCGGCACCTGCAGTCGCCGATCGCCGTCGACCAGGTAGCCGAAGCCCGGCGCGAATCCGCCGAAGGCAACCCGCCACGGCATCGACGTATGGGCGAGCACCACCTCGGCGATCGGCAGGCCGGTCAGCGCCGCGACCTCGGTGAGGTCGGGACCGTCGTAGTGCACTCCGATCACCAGCGGCTCTTCGGCGGGATCGGTGACGTGCTGAGCGGTGTCGAGATCGATGCCAGCGCAAAGTATTTCGAGCATTCGCTGCAATGATCCGAGGTCGACCTGCGGGTCGCATCGGACCAGGACGGTGCGGGCAGCCGGTATCTGATCGACGATGAGCGTCAACCGGCCATCGGCTGCAGCCGATCGCAGTGCGGCATCCAGCGCCAGGATCTGCGGCAGCCCGGCCACCTCCACCAGCACCGCGTGCTCGCCCATCGGGCGGATCGTCACGTCCATCGTCGGTCTCGCCGCCGGCTGTCCGTCAGCCCGTCACGAACGGGTGGAGCCGGACGCCGGCCGCGACCAATGCGGCCCTGACGGCCCGAGCCATCACCACCGCACCCGGCGAATCACCATGAATACACACCGATTCGGCCCGCACCGCGATCTCGCTGCCGTCGATAGCGGTGAGCCGCCCGGTGGTCACCATCGTCAGCACCCGGTCGGCCACCAACTCCGGATCGTGCAGCACCGCGCCGTCGCGCCGCCGAGACACCAGGGTTCCGTCCGGGGTGTAGGCCCGATCGGCGAACGCCTCGGTGACTGTCCGCAGACCCGCTGCCTCGGCCTGTCGGAGTACCTCGGATCCGGGCAGCACCAGCAGCGGCAGCTCGGGATCGTACCGCCGCACCGCCGCCACCACGGCCGCCGCGTGCACGGTGTGGGTGACGATCGTGTTGTACAGCGCCCCATGGGGTTTCACGTAGCGGACGGTGGTCCCGGCCGCCCTGGCCATCCCGTCCAGGGCGCCGATCTGGTAGATCAGGTCGGCGGTCAGCTCCTGCTCGGTGGCGTCGACGAACCGACGGCCGAATCCGGCCAGGTCCCGGTAGCTCACCTGGGCGCCGACCACCACGCCGCGCCGCGCCGCCTGTTCGCAGGTCCGCAGCAAGCCGACCGGATCACCGGCGTGGAACCCGCAGGCCACGTTGGCACTGGTGACGATGTCCAGCATGGCGGCGTCGTCGCCCAGCACCCAGACGCCGAACGATTCGCCCAGGTCGGCATTCAGATCGACCGCGGCACCGTCGGCGCCGATGCTGTCGATGTTCACGACTCCCGATTCTGTCAGCCGGAGCCATCGACCACCATCGCGGGCGATGTCGTCCGCCGCGATCGAGGCACTCCTTAGACTTCCGGGGTGAAACCCACTGACACCGAACCCGATCCCCGAGTCGTTCCGGCAGCACATCCGGTGCCCAGGCTGCTCGACCGTGGCTTGCGAACCTTGACGGTGGCGGCAAATCACGGTCGATTGTGGTTCGCCGTCGCCGCGATCGGAGCGACGATGGGCAAGCGGCCGCGGCGGGCCGCGCTGCGCGGCCTGGTGTCGTTGAGCGGTGCCAGTCTGCTGTCCAACAGCGTGATCAAGCCGCTGGTCGGTCGCCGGAGACCGGACATCGAGCGGACCATCAACGCCCGGCGCATCGGCCGGACGCCGTGGACGTCGTCCTTTCCCAGTGGCCATTCGGCCTCCGCGGCCGCTTTCGCCACCGGGGCGGCCCTGGAACTACCGGTCTCCGCTGCGGTGCTCGGTCCGTTGGCCGGGGCCGTCGCCTATTCCCGGGTGCACGTCGGCGTGCACTACCCGTCCGACGTCTTGGTCGGAGCGGCCGTCGGCGTGGGGGTGGGAGTGGCTGGGCACCTGCTCTGGCCGGCGAAGCCATACGCCCCGGCGGAGATGGCCGCCGGCTCGGCACCCCCGCTGGCTCGGGGCGAAGGGCTGACCGTGGTGGTGAACGCCAAATCCGGTTCCTCCGACGGCGCCCCCGACCAGATCCGCGCACTGCTGCCGGCCGCGAAGATCGTGGCCTGGGATCCGGCCACCGATCTGGCCGATACCGTCGGGACCGGGGCACAGGCGCTGGGTGTCGCCGGCGGCGACGGGACGGTTGCCTCGGTCGCCGAACTGGCGTTGCGCACGGATCTGCCGCTGGCGGTGTTCCCCGCCGGGACGCTCAATCATTTCGCCGGGGCCCTGGGCCTGACCGATCATGCGGCCACGGCCGCGGTCGTCGAAGCCGGGTCGGCCGGCGAAGTGAACGTCGCCACCATCGACGGAGCGACGTTCCTGAACACCGCGGGCATCGGCGGATACCCCGAGTTGGTCCGGATGCGCGAGAAACTGAGTCATCGGATGGGCAAGTGGCCGGCCGCCGCCTACGCGCTGTACAAGGTGGCCAAGGGGCATCAACCGATGGAACTGGAGATCAACGGAACACCGGTCTCGGTGTGGGCGGTCTTCGTCGGCAACGGCGAGTACACCCCGCGCGGACTGGCCCCCTCCTGGCGTGACCATCTCGCCGACGGGATTCTCGACGTCCAGTTCCTCCGGGCCGACAAGAAGTACTCCCGCACGCTCGCGGTCGCCTTCTCGCTGCTGGGTCTGGTGAATCGGTCGACGATCTTCGGTGCCGTGCAGGCGCCGCGGCTCGAGATCCGCTCGCTGTCCGGCCCGATTCCCACGGCGCACGACGGTGAGCTCACCGACCCGGTCGAGGACATCGTGCTGCAGGTGTCGCCGAACCGGCTGACCGTCTATCGACCCGACTGACGGAACCGACGCCGACCGGGCGGTGTAGACAGCGCAGGATCACCCGCAACCGGAGGGAGCGGATCGTCGCTGCGATCGACCCGGCCGCGGAGTTCGACGAGGCCGGATTGCTGGACCGAGTACGCGCCGGCGACCTCGACGCGTACGGGGTCCTGGTACGCCGCTTCGAGTCGATCGCCGTCCGGACTGCGACCCTGCTGGGTGCCGGCTCGGACGCGCAGGACGTGGCACAGGAGGCGTTCGTCAAGGCCTATCGATCGCTCGGCGGGTTCCAGGCCGGATCCCCATTTCGGCCGTGGTTGCTGGCGATCGTCGCGAACGAGACCCGCAACCTGCAGCGCAGCGCCCGGCGGCGCAGCCACCGTGAAGAGTCGCCGATCGCCCAGCAGTGGGTCGGCACGCCGATCGATCCGGCGGACTCCGTGATCGCCGCCGAACGCCGCACCGCAGTGCTCCGCGAACTGGATCGGCTCGGTGCCCACCAGCGCGACGTTCTGGTCTGCCGCTATCTGTTGGAGCTGGACGAACGGGAGACCGCCGCCATGCTCGGACTCTCGCCAGGCACGGTGAAATCGCGAAGCTCCCGCGCTTTGCGGCGACTGCGGGACCGCCTGTCGGACGACGCACCGACCGCCAGTGAGGAGGTGGACCGTGCCCACTGACCGCTCCTCCATCGATCCGGTGCTGATCGAGCTGGCCGCGGAGTTGCGCACCCTCGGCCGCATCCTCGAGTTGCCGGACAGCGAGCTGACCGATGCAGTGATGACGAGGCTGGTCGACGATCCGGTGCCGGCCGCCCGGGGGTGGATCAGCCGGCCGTTGGCGGTGCTCGACTGGCTGCGGCGCCGGTGGCGAGCCGCCGTCGCGGTGCTGATCGGCGGTCTGATCGTGGTCGGTGCCGGTACGCCGGTCGGGGCGGCGGTCGCCCGCTGGTTCGGCATCGGCGGTGTGGTGATCGACGCCGGCCCGCCGGAGTCGGTGGGCCAGATTCCCTCAGGGACGCAGCTGTCGCCCGCCGCGTCCTTGACCATCGACGGGGCCGCCGCGTTGGTCGGCTTCGCTCCGCTGCGGCCCACCGAACTCGGCGCCCCCGATCGGATCGAGGTCTCTGCCGACCATCGGGTGCTGTCGCTGCTCTGGACCGACGGGCCGGACGGTCCGCTCCGACTGGACGAGTTCGCCGGATCACCGTCGCCGGTGTTCTACAAGCAGTACGCCGGCGAGGTCGATGCCACCGAGGTGGCGGGTCAGGAGGCGATCTGGTTGCCGAAGCCGCACGAGTTGATCTACGTCGACGCGCAGCACCGGGAACACACCGAGTCGGCCAGAACCGCAGCCCAGACATTGGTCTGGTTGCACGGTCTGCTGACCCTGCGACTGGAGGGCGGGTTGACCAAGTCCCGGGCCCTGCAGATTGCCGGAACCGCTGTCGGGTAGCCGGCTACCAGGATCGGTGCACCGATCGGGTGTCGGGCACGGGAACCGACGCGCGGTCGGCGGTGTATCCGAACTGTCCAGGTCCGCGCCTGCCCCGTCAGGGTGATGTCGGAGGTTCTCCATGTGCCGCAGAATTTTTCGACTCGTACTGTGGTTCGTGGTGCTCGGCGCCGGCCTGATGTTCGGCACCGGTTCCGCCGCCGCCGGCGGGCCGACCAGCGCCATCCTGGTGTCCCCGGAGGATGGACGGGCCACCGCGTTGTACTACTCCGATGCCGACTACCAGACGTTGACGGGACTGGTCGGCGACAATCTCGGCGGCGCGAGGAGCGCCGATCCGGGTTCGGGTCGCTACGTCACGGTGACCTGGTTGATTCACGATGTCTCGGTCTGGCGCTCGGACCGCATCTACTACGAGAACACCGGCACGCCATGGATCTTCACCCAAGAGTCCGATTCCGTGCAGCCGTTCGCCGGCGACGGCGTGTGGCACCGGGCGAGCCAGGGACGCGTGCTGATCGCCTTGCTGCACCGGCTGATCCTGGATGCCCCGTCAACGGCAGCCACGTCGACGACAGCCCCGAGCACCACAGCCGCGGCTGCGTCGACGACGGCAGCTACATCGTCGGCTGAAACCGCCGGCAGCATGCCGGCCGCAGCTGCGGCGGCGCCGAGTGGGGGACCGGTCCAGCTGCGGCCGGTGGCCGTGTCGGCGCCGATCGTTCCAGCAGCGGTGGTGCCTCCCAGCAGCTGGCCGTGGCGACTGGCCGGACTCCTGGTGGGAGCCGCGCTGGCGCTGCTGGCGATGGTGGCCATCACCCAGTGGCGGCATCGTCGCGCTGATGACGACGACAACCCGCTCAGGCCGCCGGTTCCGGTGATCATGCTGACTGAGGATCGCTGACCCTGCCGATCGGCCGGTCCTACAATCGTCCGGTGAGCAGCACCGAACCGTCCGACAGCCGGGACCCGACCGTGCGGCTGACTGCGTTCGTCAGCGGGCAGGTGCAGGGCGTCGGGTTCCGCTGGTGGACCAGAGCGCGAGCGCTGGAACTAGGTCTGGTCGGCCGGGTCAGCAACAAACCGGACGGCCGAGTCGAAGTGACGGCTGAGGGTTCGCAGACCCAGTGCCGGCGACTGGTCGAACTGCTGCGCGGTGGCGATACCCCTGGTGCCGTCACGCATGTCGCCGATCGATACGGCCCACGCCGCGGGGACCTGACGGGTTTCGTCGAGGCCTGACAGTGGTTCGCACTCTGGAGATTCCGCAGGACTTTCTGGACATGCCGCGCTGGTGGCACGACGAGCCGGGCCGCCGGTGGCTGCAGTCGCTACCTGACCTGGCCGCGATGCAATGTCAACAGTGGCAGCTCGAGATCGACGGCCATCCATGGCACGGGACGAACGCGCTGGTGCTGCCGGTCCGCAGGAATGTTGACCGGTTCGCCCTGCGGCTGGCTCCTCCCGGCGACGACATCCGTGCCCAGGTGGCGGCACTACGGTTCTGGGCTGGTCGCGGCACGGTCACCTTGCTCGAGGTCGACACCGAAGCTCGGGCAATGCTCCTGGAACGGCTCGACGGGTCGCGCAGCCTGCTCCACGAGTCGTTGGCGGATGCGTTGCCCATTCTGGGCCGGCAGATGCTCAGCCTCGCGGTGCCGAACCCGCCGGCGGATGTCGACTCCACTGCCGAGATCGCCGCCGGATACGCCGTGACGTTCCGTGATGAGTGGGAATCGACCGGGAAACCCATCAGCCGCCACCCGCTCGATGTCGCCCTGCAGTCGGCCGGCCGGCTCGCCGCCGGCGAACCGGCTGATGTCGCGGTCAACGGAGATTTGCACTACGCGCAGGTGCTGGCCGGAATGCACACCCGCTGGGTGGTCGTCGACCCAGTCCTGTTGCGTGGTGACATCGAATTCGATCTCGGTCGCATTCTGTGGACTCGACTGGATGAGCTGGAAGACGACTCGGCCATCCGCCATGCATTCGGGACAGTTACTGCTGCGGCGAACGTGCCCGAAGACCGGGCACGAGACTGGGTCATCGCCCGCTCGATGAGCTACCTCCTGTGGGGCTTGCAACAGGGACTGACGGACGACCCGCCGAAGTGTCAGCGAATCCTCCGGGTCTTCGGTTGACGTAGGCATTCGCCGTCGTCACCCCGCCGTAGAAAACAGTTATGGCGGTGGCTGTTCCGCAGCTTCGGCCGGCCGCTTGATCGCGGCCAGTCGCCGATCCCGATCTGCTGCGATCGGGGCCATCCAGCGGGCGGTGGCATCCAGCGCGTCGGGCCGGACGGCGTACAGAAATTCGCGTCCGACTCTTCCGCCGACCACCAGTGCGGCTGCGTCCAGCACTCCGAGGTGTTTGACGACCGCCTGCCGGTAGATCGGCATGTCCGCGGCCAGCGTGGCCGCGGTTGCCTGGCCGTGTGCGGCGAGCAGGTCGAGCAGCTGACGCCGGGACGGGTCGGCCAGAGCGCCGAGCACCCCGTCGACGACCGGGCCGGCAATGAGCGACACGTTCCTCACGCCGCCGATTGTTCGGTGCGGTTCTTCAGCGCCTCGAAGCACTGGCCCCAGCCCTCGCTGTTGCCGGCGAATGCGGTCCGGCGCAGTTCGTCCGAGCCGGTCAACCGGGAGAACCCGGACTCCACCACGCGCGTCCACCGATACGCGACATAGGTCTGTGGCCGGACCTTCTCCACCCGAGGGCACGCCTCAGGGCAACGGCAGGATCGGGCCGACGTCGGCCAGCGGAACGCCGCGGACCAGCAGCTCTCTGGCCGCCCGCAACTGCTTGACCGAGTTCCAACCGAGCGCACCGGTGAGCAAGTCGCCCTTGCTGTACAGCACCACCGCTTTGCGGTCGGCCAGATTGCCCTGCCACAGGTGGGCAACCGGCGACGGCCAGCCGTACGCCTGGATCCTGGCCGCGTACTGGTCGGACCACCAGAACGGGATCGGTGCCAGTTCGAGGTCGTGCCCCATGATGTTCGCCGCCGCCACCGCGCCGGATTCGGTGGCATGCATCCGGTGCTCCACCCGCACCAGCCGACCCGACCGGGAATCGGGCCAGCGGGCGACGTCGCCGACCGCAAAGACTCCCGGACCGGCCCGCAAACCCTCGTCGCACACCACACCGTCATCGATGGTCAGCCCACTGCCGGCCAACCAGTCGGTGGCCGGCACCGCGCCGATGGCGACCACCACGACATCCGCGGCCAACTCGGTCCCGTCCACCAACCGCGCACCGGCGGCCCGGCCGTCCCGTTCCTGCAGCCGATCGACCGCACCGCCGACCAGCAGCTGGACGCCCTGCTCGCGATGCAACTCCGCGATCGCTCCGCTCACCGCGGTGCCCACTGCGCGGATCATCGGCGCCACCTCCGAGACGACCGTGACGATCCCACCGGCACCACCGGCAACGGCGGCGATCTCCATTCCGAGGAAACCGGCGCCGATCACCACCACCCGTCGGCCGGCGCCGAGTTCGCCGCGCAACTGTTGGGAGTCCGCCAACGTCCGCAGGGTGTGCACGCCGACCAACTCGGCGCTGCCGGACAACTGACGGGGGGAGCAGCCGGTGGCGATCACCACAGCACTGCCGTCGACGCTCGAACCGTCGGCCAGCAGCACAGTCCGGGTGTCGGCGTCCAGCGCCAGCGCGCGACAGCCCAACCGGGCCTGCACGGTGAGATCGGCGATCTTCTCGACCGTCGTCAACGCCACCCGATCCGCCTCCCAGGCGCCGGTCAGCACCTGCTTGGACAACGGCGGTCGGTCGTACGGCAGGTGCTCCTCGTCACCGATCAGCAGCAGCTCACCCGGGTAGCCGAGCCGGCGCAACTCCTGGACCACACTCAGGCCGGCCGCCGAGGCCCCGACCACCACCACCCTTCCGGTCGGATCCATCCGGCCGGTCAGTCCTTCAGATCGATGGCGGCAGCCGGACATACCCTGGCCGCCTGCCGGGCATCCTCTTCCTGATCGGGATCGGGCTGGCCGAGCAGGATGACGGTGCCGTCATCGTCGTTCTGGTCGAACAGGTCCGGCGCCGACAGCACGCACTGACCACCGGCGATGCAACGATCGACGTCAACCTTGATCTCCATGGCGCTCTGGTGTCCTTCCTCGGGGTGACCTGTTCGTTGGCCACCGGTGTTCCGGCATGCAGTGCGGTCTACCAGGTGACGGGCAGACTGTTCACTCCGACCAGGTTGGAATCGTTGAATTCGACCTGGTCGGCCGGGATCGCCAGTTGCAGATCCGGTAGCCGATCGAACAGCACACCGAACACCGAGTTCAACTCCAGCCGGGCCACCGGCTGGCCCAGACACTGGTGCACGCCGAATCCGAAGGCGACGTGGTGCCGGGCGTCGCGGTGGATGTCGAAGACGTCCGGTCCGTCGAACGCCACCGGGTCCTTGTTCGCGGCGGCCGGATTGGCGATCATCCCGTCGCCGGGGCAGATCCGCTGACCACCGAGCTCGGTCTCCGCCGTCGCCGTCCGGCTGGAACTTCCAGTTGGTCACAGAGCTGAAACCCGCACCGCCCAGCACGGTCCGGATGTCGTCGTACCGGGTCACCAACCGGGCCTCGTCACCGTCGTGCATTCCTACCTTGGACACCGGGGCGCCGGAACGAAGCTCGGTCAGCTGATCCGGCGGGTCGAGCGGTCGTTCGCGGTGGAAGGGCCAGCTCGGCAGATCGGTACTCACATCACTCCTGGAATCGCGTTTCACCTCTACCGACATCGTAGAGCAGTCGTCGGCAGCGGCCAAGCTCGGTCGGCACGGCGCCGGCCGCGTGTCGGGCGGCTGACGGGCGCGTGTCGGGCGCACCGGCTGTCGACGGTAGGCGGGTAGCCTTTCGGCCAGCCCTCTGCAGATCGAACGGGTTGCACCACCGGTCGTCGACCGCTGCCGGATCCGGCACTGACCAGGAAGGCCGAACACCGCGTGTATCTGAAGTCACTCACCCTCAAGGGCTTCAAATCGTTCGCGTCGGCCACCACGCTGCACTTCGAGCCGGGCATCACCGCGGTGGTCGGGCCGAACGGATCCGGCAAGTCCAACGTCGTCGACGCCATCGCCTGGGTACTCGGCGAACAGGGCGCCAAGGCGCTGCGCGGCGGCAAGATGGAGGACGTCATCTTTGCCGGCACCGCCGACCGGCCGCCGTTGGGCCGGGCCGAGGTGACACTGACCATCAACAACGCCGACGGTGCGCTGCCGATCGACTACGCCGAGGTGTCGATCACCCGGCGAATGTTCCGGGACGGCGCCAGCGAGTACGAGATCAACGGCTCGTCCTGCCGACTGCTGGACATCCAGGAGCTGCTGTCCGACTCCGGCATCGGCCGGGAGATGCACGTGATCGTCGGTCAGGGACAGCTAGATGCCATCCTGTCGGCGCGTCCGGAGGACCGCCGGGCCTTCATCGAAGAAGCCGCCGGGGTGCTCAAACACCGCAAGCGCAAGGAGAAGGCGCTGCGCAAACTGGACGCGATGCAGGCGAACCTCACCCGGCTGAACGACCTGACCGGCGAGCTGCGGCGCCAGTTGAAGCCGCTGGGGCGGCAGGCCGAGGTGGCTCGGCGGGCGGCCGGCGTGCAGGCCGACCTGCGCGATGCCCGACTCCGGCTGTTGGCCGACAACTACGTCACGCTGGCCGCTCAGATCGCCCGAGAATCCGCCGACGAGCGTTCCGCACTGGAGCATCGGGACAAGACCCAGCGAGCGTTGGCCGCGGCCACCAGCGCGGCCGAGCGAGCCGGCGCAGCGCTGGCCGCGGCGAACCCGGCTCTGCAGGTGGCCCAGGACGGATGGTTCGCGCTGTCGGCGTTGGCCGAGCGGTTCCGCGGCACCATCTCGCTCGCCGAGGAACGAGCCCGCAACCTGGCGATGCCGGTGGAGGCGCACCGGGCCGGCCGCGATCCGGACGAGTTGGACCGACAGGCCGCGGCGGCCGACGCCGAACAGGCCGACAAACAACAAGCAGTCGAGGCGGCCCGAGGCGAGTTGGCGACTGCCGTGGGTCTGCGGGACGACGCCGAACAGCGACTTCGCGGCGCCGAGGCCGCGCTGGTCGCCGCGTCCCAGGCGATCGCCGACCGCCGAGAGGGTCTGGCGCGGCTGTCCGGCCAGGTGAACGCCGCCCGATCACGGCTGACCTCCGGTGACGACGAGGTGGACAGGCTCGGTGCAGCCGTCAACGCGGCCAGAGAACGGGCCGGCGCCGCCCGGTCGGAGTTCGAGTTGCTGCAGGACTCGGTCGGCGACCTGGACTCCTCCGAGGTCGGCCTGGACGAGGCACATCTGTCGGCCGGGGACGCCGCCGATGCGGCCGGCGCGAGGGTCGTCGAACTCACCGACGCGCTGCGTGAGGCCAGAACCGAACAGACCGGGCTCCGCGCCAGGGTGGATGCACTGGCGATGGGTCTGGATCGACGGGACGGCGCCGGCGCGCTGCTGTCCGCCGACCTGCCCGGCCTGTTGGGCTCGGTGGCCACCGTGCTGGATGTGACTCCCGGGTACGAAGCGGCAGTCGCGGCGGCGCTCGGATCAGCGGCCGATGCCGTTGCTGCCCAAGGCATCTCGGACGCCGCCAATGCCCTGGAACATCTGCGCGGCAGCGACGGTGGCCGGGCCGGTGTGCTGATCGGCGGCGCGCCGGGGCTGGTGGACCGATCCGACTTCCCGACGCTGCCGGCCGGCAACACCGCGGTCTGGGCCATCGACCAGGTGACGGTGCCGGCGGCTCTGCAGGCCGCTGTGCTGCGGGCGCTCGATCGGGTGGCGATCGTCGAGAACCTCGGTGCCGCCATGGATTTGATCACCACACTGCCATCGGTGCGGGCGGTGACATCGGCCGGCGACCTGCTCGGCGCCGACTGGGCGTTCGGCGGTAGCGCCGGTCAGCAGTCGGTGATCGAGATCCAGGCGGCAGTCGACGACGCCGAATCGTCACTGGCGTCGGTGAGCGCCCGGATCACCGACATCGAGGCGGCACTGACCGGGGCCCGGGCGGAGGCCGAATCGCTGGCCACTGCCGCCGACAGCGCACTGGCCGCCCTGCACGACTCCGATGCCCGGCTGTCGGCGGTCGCCGAGCAGCTGGGCCGGTTGGGTGAGGCGGTCAGATCCGCGGCGGCCGAAGCGGATCGGTTGGAACGGCAACGCGATGCCGCCGACACCGCCCGTGAACAGCATCGCGCCGTGCTGGTCGACCTGGAAACGCGGCTGCACGCCGCCGAGGACATCGAAGCCCCGCAGGACGTCGACCCGGCCGAGCGGGACCGGGCCGTGGAGAGCACCGCGATCGCCCGGCAGGCCGAGGTCGATGCCCGGCTGGCGCTGCGCACCGCGGAGGAGCGGGCCAGGGCGGGCGCCGGAGTGGCAGATGGACTGCGTCGGGCGGCCCGACAGGAACGCGAAGCGGCGGCCAGGGCGGCCGCCACCGTGCGGCGGCGGGCGGCCGGTGCCGCGGTTGCCGAACGGGTGGTCGAGCTGGGCAGGCGGACCGCGCACCGATTGGAAACCTCGCTGGGCGGTGCTGCCGCCGACCGGGAACGCGCGCTGCTCGCCCGGTCCGACGCGGAGTCGCAGATGACCGTCACCAGAACGGCCGTCGCCGACCTGCAGGCGGAGTGGGACCGGCTCACCGACACCGTCCACCGGGACGAAGTGCTGCGAGCCCAACAGACGTTGCGGCACCAGCAACTGCTGGACCGACTCGGTACCGAGTTCGCGATCTCCCCGGACGACCTGGTCGCCGAGTTCGGTCCGGAGGTGGCGGTGCCGCCGACGGCGTTGGAGATGACCGAATTCGACGATGCCAAGGAACGCGGCGAGCAGGTCAGCACCCCGCAGCCGATGCCCTACGCCCGGGACAGTCAGGAACGCCGGGTCAAACGGGCCGAGAAGGACCTGGCGCTGCTGGGCAGGGTGAACCCGCTGGCGCTGGAGGAGTTCGCGGCGTTGGAGGAGCGGCACGCTTTCCTGTCCACCCAGTTGGAGGACCTGAAGGCCACCCGACGCGACCTGCTCACCGTGGTGAAGGAGGTGGACGACAAGATCCTGGAGGTTTTCACCGCCGCCTATCACGACGTGGCCCGCGAGTTCGTCACCGTGTTCAGCACGCTGTTCCCCGGCGGCGAAGGTGAACTGGTGCTCACCGACCCCGACGACATGCTGATGACCGGCATCGAGGTGCATGCCCGGCCACCGGGGAAGAAGGTCAAGCGGCTGTCGCTGCTGTCCGGTGGGGAACGATCGCTGACGGCAGTGGCCATGTTGGTGGCTATCTTCCGGGCCCGGCCCAGCCCGTTCTACATCATGGACGAGGTCGAAGCCGCGCTGGACGAGGTCAACCTGGCCCGACTGGTCGGGCTGCTGGCCGAGCTCAGGGATTCGTCCCAGTTGATCATCATCACCCACCAGAAATTCACCATGGAATCGGCCGATGCGCTGTATGGGGTGTCGATGCGCGGTGACGGCATCACCCAGGTGATCAGTCAACGGATCCGATCCGCGGACGGAGCGTCGGCGACACCCGCGCCCGCGAGTACCGATCCGACGGCCATCGGTCCAGCGGACCGGGAGCCAGTGGTTACCGAGCCGCTGGGCACCGCACCGGCGCCGGCCGGCTGATCGTCGTGCGGCCATCGGTGTTGCCGCGGGTGCTGGCGATACAGAACTCCGAGTCATCCGGCCTCGGCCGCTTTCAGCACTGGTGGACCGCCGACGGATTGGACCTGCAGGTAGTCCGGGCATTCGCCGGCGAGCCGATCCCCGAGCCCACCGACTACCAGGCCCTGGTGCTGCTCGGCGGCGGATTGCTGCCGGACGCCGATGCGACCGCCGGCTGGCTGCCGCGGGAACGCGCGGTGACGGCCGCCGCGGTCCACGCCGGAATGCCGGTGCTCGGCATCTGTCTGGGCGGACAGTTGTTGGCGCACACCTGCGGCGGAGCAGTGGCCGGCGGGCACGGCCCGCCGGAGAGCGGCAGCACCGAGTTGACCCGGCTGGCAGCGGCCGACGGCGATCCGTTGTTCGGACCGCTGCCGGCGACCTTCCGGGCCATCGAGCACCGGGTGGACGCGATCACCGCACTACCGGCGAACGCCGTCTGGCTGGCCAGCAGCCGGGCCTGCCCGATCCAGGGATTCCGGATCGGCCGTTGTGCCTGGGGTCTGCAATTCCACCCGGAGGTCGGTGCCGATCGGCTGGTGCACTGGAACCGGGAACGGTTGCGGCAGCAGGGATTCGATCCCGATCAGCTCCTCACACAGGCCCGTCTGGACGAACCGGCAGCACAGACACTCTGGCGTGGGTTCGCCGGCCGGTTCGCCCGGATCGTTCGCGAGCGCCGCGAGGGTGACCGGTTCGGGACGCCCGCGGAAGGACGGAACAGCGTGCGCGCGGGCGTCGACGACGACGCCGCCCACGGTGCAACCTCGGCGGGCGCCGGTACCGTCCAGCAGGTATGACCCAAAATCACTCGATCTCCTCCAGCGTCGACCCGGTGGATCGCCGCAGGTTCCTGTTGGTGGCTGCTGCTGCCACCGGCGGTCTGGTCGGGGTTGACCGGATGTGCGAACGGCACCGACTCGGCCACCACCGCACAGACCGGGACCAGCGGTAGTCAGTCATCCGGCTCCGGAACCTCCGGAGCCGAACCGACAACCGGCTCGAGCACACTCACCGGATCGTCGGGTAGCGCGTCCAGCGGGGACAACCCGGCCGGCGAGTTCCCGATGGCGCTGCGGGCCAGCGGCGGACGCCGCAAGCCCGGTGACCCGGCAGACGCCCGCGATGCGCTCGCCGGATTCGGCGCCGATTTCCTCCGGCAGAGCGTCGGCAAGACACCGAACACCGCGATCAGTCCCTACTCGCTGTTCACCGTGCTGGCGATGGCCAGGGCCGGCGCCAAGAGCACCACCGCGGCCCAGATCGATGCCGCGCTGAAGGCCGAGGGCGGCGATGCGCAGGGATCCGTCATCAGCGCAGTGGATGCCGGCATCGCCGAGGCGATCGCTGCCTCGAAGAACGCCGGCACCGACGTCGAACCGATGGTCATCCAGGCGGCGAACCAGGTCTGGGTGCAGAACGGCTTCCAGGTGCGGCAGGAATATCTCGATGCCCTCGCCGCCCAGTACGGCGTCGAGGCGATGGCCGCCGACTTCGCCGCCGATCCGGAGAAGATGCGCGCCGCCATCAACAGCTGGGTGTCCGAGCGAACCAACAAGCTCATTCCGGAGCTGTTCGGACAGGACACCATCCCCCCGGACGTGCTGGTAGTGCTGGTGAATGCGCTCTATCTGAAGGCTCGCTGGCAGCTGCCGTTCGGTCTGGTCGATCCCGCGCCATTCACCACCGCGGCCGGCTCGACAGTGCAGGCAACAATGATGCTTGGCCCGAAGCCGATGGGTGGGACCATCGCAAGAGGCTGGACGTCGGCGACCATTCCGTATTCCGGCGGGCGGGCGTCGATGACGCTGCTGGTTCCGGATGCCGGACGGTTCCCGGCGACCCTGGCGGCGCTGGACCCGGCGATGATGGCAGCGGCCGGCCGGACGACCTCGGCGATCTCGCTGACGATGCCGCGGTTCTCGATGACCACCGCGCCCGATGCCATGGAGATCGCGAAGAAGTTGGGCATCGTCGATCTGTTCGGCCCGGCCGACCTGTCCGGCATCGCAGGCGCTCCGGGTGAGTTGGTGGCATCCGCATTCGTGCATCAGGCGGTGGTCACGGTGGACCAGAACGGCACCGAGGCAGCGGCCGCCAGCGGAATCGGTATCCGTCTCAGCCTTCCGCACATCGACATGGAGATGACCGTCGACCGGCCGTTCCTGTTCTGGATCAGCGAAAACCGTACCGGGGCGCCGTTGTTCCTCGGAACCGTTACCGATCCAACGGCCTGACGCCCACCGGATCGCGGTCGTCAGCGACCACAATCTTGCTAACCGGGGATGCCTGGTCGGCGAACTGGGTGCGGTACAGCTCAGCGTAACGGCCACCGACGGCCAGCAATTCGGTATGGGTGCCGCGTTCGGCGATCCGGCCGTCCTCGACCACCAGGATCACATCGGCCGCCCGGATGGTGGACAACCGGTGCGCGATCACCACCGAGGTACGCCCGGCCAGCGCCTCGGTCAACGCTTCCTGAACGGCCGCCTCGGAGGTGGAGTCCAGCGATGCGGTTGCCTCGTCGAGGATCACCACCTTGGGCGAGGCGAGCAACAGTCGGGCGATCGTCAACCGTTGCCGTTCGCCGCCGGACAACCGGTAGCCGCGTTCGCCGATCACCGTCTCCAGACCATCCGGCAACGCCCGGATCAGCGGTTCCAACCTGGCCCGCCGCAACGACTCCCACAGCTGGCTCTCGGTGGCCTCCGGCGCCGCCAGCCGGAGGTTGGCGGCCACCGATTCGTGGAACAGGTGGCCGTCCTGGGTGACCATGCCGACGGTGGCCCTGATCGAGGCGGCGGTGAGGTCGCGCAGGTCGATGCCGGCCAGCCGGACGGCACCGGCATCCACGTCGTACAACCGGGCGGAGAGTTGCGCGATGGTGGATTTGCCGGCGCCGGACGATCCGACCAGGGCGACCAGTTGTCCCGGATCGGCCCGGAACGAGACCCGGTGCAGCACCTCGACACCGCCGCGGTTGTCCAGGGTGGCTACCTCCTCCAACGAGGCCAAGGACACCTTGTCGGCCGACGGATAGCCGAAACTCACGTCGTCGAACTCGAGGGACACCTGGCCGGCCGGAACCGTTGTGGCGGCAGCTTTGTCGGTGATCAGCGGCTTCAGGTCGAGCACTTCGAAGACGCGTTCGAAGCTGACCAGCGCGCTCATCACATCGACCCGGGCGCCGGCCAGCGCCGTCAACGGTGAGTAGAGCCTGGTCAGCAGCAGGGCCAGGGAGACCACGGCACCGGCATCCAATGATCCGCCGATGGCCAAGGCGCCGCCGAGACCGTAGACCAGGGCGAGCGCCAGTGCCGAGACCAGGGTCAGCGAGTTCATGAAGTAGGACTGCAGCATCGCCGTCCGGATGCCGATGTCGCGCACCCGACCGGCCCGGCCGGCGAACTCGCTCGACTCCTGATCCGGCCGGCCGAACAGCTTGACCAGGGTCGCACCGGGAGCGGAGAACCGCTCGGTCATCTGGGTCGTCATTACCGCGTTGTGGTTCGAGGCCTCCCGGGACAGCCGAGCCAATTTGCTGCCCATCCGTCGGGCCGGGATCACGAACAGCGGCAGCAGTACCAAACTGAGCAGGGTGATCTGCCAGGAGATCCGCAGCATCACGACCAGCGTCAGCGTCAGCGTGACCAGGTTGCTGACCACGCCGGACAGCGTGCCGCTGAACGCCCGCTGGGCCCCGATCACGTCGTTGTTCAGCCGGCTGACCAGGGCGCCGGTGCGGGTCCGGGTGAAGAAGGCAATCGGCATCCGCTGCACGTGATTGAACACCGCGGTGCGCAGGTCGAAGATGAGTCCCTCGCCGATCTGCGAGGACAGCCATCGGGTGTACAGGTTCAGCGTTGTTTCGGCGACGGCGATCAGCGCGATCAACACGGCGATCCTGATCACCACGCTGGATGGTTCGTGGCCGGTGATCGCATTGACCACCTGACCGGCCAGTACCGGGGTGGCCACTGCCACGGCTGCGGTGGCCGTGCTGGCCAGCAGGAACAGGATCAGCCGACCGCGATGCGGGCGGGCGAAGCCGCCGATCCGGCGGAGAGTTGCCATCGAGAAGGGCCGCCGGTCCTGCTCGGCGTGCATGGCGTTGTACAACGAGTTCCAGGCGGTGACCTGCATGCTCATCTGTTCGAGTCCTCGGAATCTGCGGCAGAGCGGTTGCGATGGACATTTCGGATCCTGCCCCGACGGTCCGACAGTGCTGGTGCCACGCTACGAGCTCAGGCGCACTTGAGGTCAACGGTCACTGCTGGCGACCTCCCCGGTTGGGTCAACCCCAGGGATGATCGCCGACCGGATCCCATTCCCGGATGACCCGGTCGATGATCAGTGCCTCCCGATTGAACGGGTCGGCGTCCAGCGCTGCACCAACCGCGGCGGCGGTATCGGCCCGCAACACCAGCAGTGCACCAGGAGCGTCGTCATCGGTGTAGGGCCCGCGGACCAGGACGGTGCCGGCATCGGCCAGCTGCTGCAGGTACGCCCGATGCTCCGGGCGGTGAGCGTCCCGGTCCTCGGTGCGGCTCGGGTCGTAGCTGTACTGCACGGCGAAGATCGGCATGGTGTCATCATCCTCGTCGGCAGCCGGGTGCAACCGGGTGGGTGCCGCCGCGCGTCGGAGCACTGAACAGCTCCCGACCGGAGCCGGCGACCGGAAACACAGCCAAGGACGAGGATCAAATCATGACCAGCCCGAGCTTGTTGCCCCGCAGGTCCTTCCTGGCGCTGGCCGCCGCGGTCGGCGCCGGAGTAGTCACCGGATGCGCCGGTACGTCGGGCACCGCCACCCCGGTCGGCTCCAGCGGTTCGGGCAGCTCCGCAGCGCCACCGGTCGGACAGGGAGTGCGGGGGACCGCCGCCCGGATGGCTGCCGCCCCGGCAAAGGTCACCACCGACAACCTGTGTCGATTCGGGATGGAGTTGTTCCGGGCATCGGCGCCGGGCACCGGCAATGCGGTGATCAGTCCGTACTCGGTGCTGGTGGCGCTCGGGATGGCCGAGCTGGGCGCGGACGGGTCGGCCCGGGTGGCGATGACGAAGGTGCTCGGCGGTGACGGAAAGGCGATTGCCGGTCAGCTGACGGCGGTGGATGCTGCCATCGCGGCCGCGATCGCCAACTCGGAGAAACGGGCGAAGAGTTCGGGCGGTGAGAACGAACCCGCCGTCCTCACCCCGGCGAACTCGTTGTTCGTGCAGGACGGCACCACGCTGCGACCGGCCTTCCTGGATGCGGTCGCCGCGGGCTACGACGCGGCGCTGTTCACCACCGACTTCCGGGCCGATCCGGAAAAGGCCAGGGCGCAGATCAACGGCTGGGTGTCGGACAAGACCCAGCAGCTGATCCCGGAACTGCTCGCCCAGGGCATCGTCACCGATCAATGGCGGCTAGCGCTGGTCAACGCGCTGTACTTCAAGGCCCAATGGTCGGACGAGTTGGGCAAGGCGGGTGAGCGGAGCTCCTTCACCACGGCTGCCGGCAAGACCGTCCAGATCGAGCAACTGCGGGGCTTGGATCGGCAGCTGAACTACGCCGAGGGCAACGGCTGGCAGTCGGTGAGCATTCCGTACGTCGGGGAAGACCTGGCGATGACCATCCTGCTACCGGGCGCCGGCACCTTCGCCGCAGTGGCCGGCCGACTCGACGGTGCCGCGTTGGCGGCCGCCTGCAACGGGGAGAGCACCTTGATCAATCTGTCGCTGCCCGGCTTCAAGACCGACTTCCCGGTCGATCTGACCGATCCGCTCAAGGGACTGGGGATGGCGCCGGCCTTCGATGTGCCGATGCCGGGCGTGTCCGACGGGCCGGAACCGCTGCAGATCGGGAAGGTGATCCACCAGGCCAGGATTTCGGTCGACGAACACGGCACCGAAGCCGCCGCAGCCACCGTCGTCGGCATGACGCCCGGCGCCGCGCCGGGACCGCAGAGCAAGCCGAAGGAATTCGTCGTCGATCGGCCGTTCCTCTATGCCATCCATGACACCAGCACGCGGGCACCGCTTTTCCTCGGCCGGGTTACCGACCCGACTGCGTGACCTGGAACCTCGGTCGATGCCACCCTTGGACTTTCGCCACATCGCAGGCATCGGAGTGGGGTTGCCGGTCGGGCCCGGTGAGCCGTCAATGACCCGGCTGCGGTGATGGCGGGTCACTCTTCACGCTCCAGCTGATTGCTATTGGTAGCAGCTCGCCGAGGCGATAGCCGGTGGCGTTCCTTGCCATCCGAGTAACTGCAGCGAACGGCCCACAGCACGCCGGATTGTTACCGACCTGTGACCATAGCTGTTGTGCTGCAGCCCTTCTGGAGAGGTTGACTGTCGGACCTGGTTCGTAGAGTTGTCGGTATGGATCGGGTGCGGAATTCGGCGGGTGGCGACGCGACGGCGGTGGCGTCGTTGAGTCTCGCTCGGCGCCGCGAAAGTGTGGCCGCTGCCGTCGCCGCGTTGAAGAACATCTCCGTGGTGATCCACCAGGTGGCCAGCACCGAGTTGGCATCGGTCGTCGGCGATCTCGATCAGCTTCGCGCGTTGGCCGAGGCCGGCCTGATCGTGGCGACCGCCGAAGCTGAGCAGCGTGGGGTGATCGAGCAGTCGCAGTGCGCCTCGACCGCGGCGTGGGTCCGGGATGCTGCCTGGCATCTACAGACCGGCGGCTCCGCGGCGGTGGCCAAATGTGTGGCGATTCTGCGCCGGCACGACCTCGGCTCGCTGCCCGATGCGATCCGGACCACCGACATCACCCCCACCGTCGCGGTCACGGTCGCCGCCGAGTACGACAAACTCTCCCCGCGCCTGCCCGACCACACCCACGACAGGGCGCTGGATCTGATGATCGATATCGGCGCCGAACACGGCTCCAGTGCGGTGAAGCAACTGCACCAGGAGATCCTGGCCCAGTACGGCGAAGACGGCGAATTCCAAGAGGAGAAGGATTCCCGCAAACGCTATGTGGAGCTGTCGTCGGGGCAGGATGACGGCGGGATCCCGCTATGAGCTGACCCTGAATGCTGAGGACCGGGCGGTGTTGGAGGCGGCGATCGGGCCGCTGTCGAAACCGCAACCAGGGCCCGACGGTGAAGCTGATCCCCGACCGGTCGGACGGCGCCGCGGCGAAGCACTGGTCGAAGTGTGCCGCCGTGCGGTGGCGGCCGGTGAGCGGCTGCCCGGCGCGACGAAAACGCAACTGTTCATCACCATGAGCTTGGACGAACTGCGGACCGCGACCGGCGCCGGCACCGTGATCGGGTCAGTGGCCGGCGGCGATCTGATCGGTCCGGAAACCCTCCGGAAGCTGGCCTGCGACGCGACGATCATCCCCACCGTCCTGGGCTGCAACAGCGAAATCCTGGACCAAGGCCGAGCCGAACGACTGTTCACCCCGGCCCAGATCAAGGCCCTGTGGCTCCGGGATCGGCACTGCACCTTCCCGGGCTGCCAGGTCCCGGCCCACCGGACAGACGCTCATCACCTGAAACATTGGATCGACGACGGCGCAACGGATCTGGCCAACGGAGCGGTGCTCTGCGGGCGGCACCATACGATCGTGCATCGCGATCAACTGGCCGGCACCCTCATCGACGGACAAGTGCTGTGGGACCGCAGACCCGGCTCTTACCAACGACACTCACCTACCGCCGCGTAGTGCTGCGGTCGCTCATCACCGCTGCTGCTAATCGCTGCCGCGCGCCCCCCAAAGCCCCAGCCACCCGAACCAGTGCCGACCGCACCACCCGGAGGGCGGTCGGCGGTGGGGCACCACACACCTGCACCGACGCTGGGCATTGCCCGACGCCGGTCGGCAGCTGCGGTTGACAGGGCCGTTTACAGGTCGTAGTACAGCGCGAACTCGTAGGGGTGCGGACGCAGCCGGATCGGGTCGATTTCGTCATCCCGTTTGATCCGGATCCAGGTCTCGATCAGATCCGGGGTGAACACGCCACCCTCGAGCAGGTAATCGTGATCGGCCTCCAGCCGGTCGATCACCGCCGGCAGCGAGCTGGGCACCTGCGGGATGCCGGCGGCCTCGTCCGGCGGCAACTCGTAGAGGTCCTTGTCCACCGGCGCCGGCGGCTCGATCCGGTTCTTCACCCCGTCCAGGCCGGCCATCATCATCGCGGCGAACGCCAGGTACGGGTTCGACGACGGGTCGGGACAGCGGAACTCGATGCGCTTGGCCTTCGGGTTGGACCCGGAGATCGGGATCCGAATGCAGGCCGAACGGTTCCGGGACGAGTAGACCAGGTTCACCGGCGCCTCGTAGCCGGGCACCAGCCGGTGGTAGGAGTTCACCGTCGGGTTGGTGAAGGCCAGCAGACTCGGTGCGTGGTGCAGGATCCCGCCGATGTAGTGGCGGGCCAGATCGGACAGTCCGCCGTAGCCGGACTCGTCGTGGAACAGCGGCGATCCGCCCTTCCACAACGACTGGTGGCTGTGCATGCCGGACCCGTTGTCACCGAACAGTGGCTTGGGCATGAAGGTCGCCGACTTGCCGGCCTCCCAGGCGGTGTTCTTGACGATGTATTTGAACAGCATCAGTTCGTCGGCGGCGGCCAGCAGCGTGTTGAACTTGTAGTTGATCTCCGCCTGACCGCCGGTGCCGACCTCGTGGTGGGCCCGCTCCACCTCGAATCCGGCGCCGATCAGGTGCGCCACGATGTCCTCGCGCAGATCCGCGTAGTGGTCGTACGGCGGCACCGGGAAATAGCCGCCCTTGGGCCGCACCTTGTAGCCCAGGTTGCCACCCACCTCGTCCCGGCCGGTGTTCCACCAGCCGGACTCCGAATCCACCTGGTAGGAAGTGCCGTTCATGGTGGAGGTGTACTTCACATCGTCGAAAACGTAGAACTCGGCTTCCGGCCCGAAGAAGCAGGTGTCCGCGATGCCGGTGCTGCTCAGGTACTCCTCGGCCTTCCGGGCGACGTTCCGCGGATCCCTGGAGTAGGGCTGCAACGTCAGCGGGTCATGGACGAAGAAGTTCAGCGTCACGGTGCGCCGCCGGCGGAACGGATCGACCCGGGCCGTGCTGACGTCCGGCAGCAGCAGCATGTCGGACTCGTGGATCGACTGGAACCCGCGCACCGACGATCCGTCGAACGCCATTCCGGCTTCCAGCGATTCTGCGGTCACCGTGCCGGCCGGCACGGTGAGGTGCTGCATCACGCCGGGCAGATCGCAGAACCGGATGTCGAGGACCTCGACATCGGTGTCGGCGATGAACTTCAGCAATTCGTCGTTCGAGGAGAACACGCGGGCATCGCTCCTAGGTTTTCGGCCGGGCCGGGCGGGACACCGGATCAGGACACTGACGGACAACGCCGACGCTAGGTTCGCGGTGTTGCCCGCCGACGACGCTGTTGTTTCCGGCGCGTTACGCCGCCACAGGAAACGGCAGGTGATCTCGCTCTGTTGGGCGATGACCCCCGTGGGCGACCATCACTAAACTGGGCGCCGTGTCCGATCCCAGCCGGTGTTCTCGGTCAGACCTGCGTCACCTGCTCGGATGAATCCCGCCAGCCGCCGGCGCATCTATCTGTTCTTTGCCCCATTGGGCTGGGTGGCGATGGCCGTGACGTGGGTGCTGCAGCAAACGACCACACCCGTCATCCGGATCACCTATCCGATCCTGGTGATCTACCTGATCGTCGCCTGGATGTACCTGCGGTTCCGCCGGGCCGAGGTGGTAACGGTCGAACGGTCCACCTTCTGGATGCTGGCGGTGTTCTGGAACATCACCATGGCGGTTCGGCTGACCGTCGCCACCGATCCGGATCTGGCCTGGCGCGGACTGTCGCCGTCGGTGTTCATGGGGCTGACCATCCTGGTGGTGATGGCCTTCCTCTGGTTCGACACCGGAGCAGCGCTGTTCAATGCACTGCTGCTACCGGTCGCGTCATCGATCATCGGGCTGCTGTACTTCGTCCCGCACCCGGGGCCGCAGGACGTCCTGTTGATCGACCTGATCCGCTACGAGATCTATCTGGTGATCATCGTGGTGTTCGTCTTTGCGCTGGCCCGGTCGAAGGATGCACTGCTGGACGCCCGGCTGGAGGCCGAGCACATGCGGGCGATGGCCTACCACGATCCGCTGACCGGGCTGTCCAACCGTCGACAGGCGCTGGACGAGCTGAACCTGTTGGCAGACAGCGGTTCCGCCGCCGGTGTGGTGCTGTTGGACCTGGACGAGTTCAAGTTGATCAACGACCGGTACGGGCACGACGTGGGTGACGTGGTGCTCACCGGCGTGGCCGATGTGCTGCGGACCGTCGACGCCCGGCTGGCCTCCCGCTGGGGTGGTGAGGAGTTCCTGCTGGTGTTCGACGGTGGCCGCCAGGATGCTGCCGAGGCGGCTGAGCGGGTTCGGGAACTGTTGGCCGCAGCCACCTTTCCCGACCAGATCAGGTTGACGGCCAGCTTCGGAGTGGCCGCGTTGTCCGACTCGACGCCGCTGCCCGACGTGCTCCGGCAGGCCGACGATCAGCTGTACCGGGCGAAGAGCGACGGCCGGAACCTGGTGCGGGTCGAGCTTCGGTGACGGTCGAGCCTCTCGGTGGCTGGACCGGCCCCACGTCGACCCGCTCTTAGAATGGATCCCATGGCCAGCTCCGAAACCGCCGCCTATCCGGGGGAGCGATTCCGGCTGCCGGCGTCCGGTGCCGGATCGGTGGCGCCGACCGGAACAAAGATGCTGGCCTTCGTCATCGATCTGGCCCTGTCGTTCGGGGTGGCCTTGTTGTTCACCCGCCCGGCGCTGCCGCAGAACTGGTCGCTGCTGGTGTGGGCGACGATGACGATCCTCACCGTCGGGATCTTCGGCTTCACCCCTGGGCAGGCCATCCTCGGGCTCAGGGTGGCCAGGATCGACCGGCGGACCTTCGTCGGCCTCTGGGCCATCCCGCGGGCGGTGCTGACGTTCGTCATCGTCCCGCCGCTGATCGTCGATACCGACAACCGCGGATTGCACGATCGGCTCTGCCGCACGGTGGTCATCCGAACCCGCTGAGCCGGTTGCGACTTGCATTGGCCCGCACCCTGGTCGCGGTGCATCTGAGCCACCTCGGGGCCCCAGGTGCCGTTGTCGTGATTCGCTGGGCGACGGCCCAGCATCCAGCGGGCAACTAGCGGCGGCGGGCCGACCGCTGCACGTTGCGCATCTTGGCGCCGGCTGGCATCGGGCCCTTCGGCAGCCCGGCCTGCGGCGACCGGCCGCGCAGGGCGGTCAGCCTGGTATCGAGTTCCTCGACCGCCTTCGGGGCGATGTTGCGGGGCAGCTTCATCAAGAACTGGTTGAGCTTACGCAGGGGTGTCTGGCCTTCGTCATTGCCGACCATCACGTCGTAGATCGGGGTGTCGCCGACCACTCGGGCGATCCGCTTCTTCTCCTGCGCCAGCAGCGGTTTGACTCGATGCGGGGCGCCCTCACCGATCAACACCACACCCGGTCGGCCGATCACCCGGTGCACCGCGTCCAGGTGTGTGGTGCCGGCGATCGCCGGGGTGACGCGCCACTTGCCCTTGAGATTGTTCTGCAGGGACCAGGCGGCGGCCCCCGGGGTGCCGTCGGCCTTCTTGTAGACGTTGTTCTGCACCCGGCGGGCGAACAGGATCATTGCCACCATTACGCCGAGGATCAGGCCGAACACCAGGGCGAAGTACCAGGCGATGCCGACCAACAATCCGAGCCCGACGATGACCGCTGCGGTGCCCAGCAGCGCCACCAGCATGTACGGAATGAGCCGGGAGTCTTCCTTGCGCTGCATGTTGAAGGCTTGCCACATCTGCCCGCGGCGGTCCTTCTTCGCGGCCCTCTCGGCCGTCTTGAGCGCCTTCTTCTCCTCCTTGGTCACCGTTGCGGAGGTATCGCCAGTCTTCGCCATGAGTCACAGGATACGGCCGTCGAGCGATCCGACAGAACTGATCCGGTCGACCTCCTGGTCCCGGCCGGAGATCACCGACCGGATCAACCCGGGGTGGGCCCCAACGGGCGGATGCGCCGGCTGGCGAACGCCTGCGCCGTGCGGTATCCCAGCCGTTGGTAGAGCCGGCGGGCGACGTCGTTGGTCGCGTACATGCCGAGCGTGCAGACGCCGCTGATCCGGCCGGGACGTTGGATGGCCGCTCTGGTGAGCGCGACGGTCACCGCGGCGCCGAGCCCGGTTCCGCGGTGATCGGGATCGACCACGATCCCGGTGAGATGCCCGGCACCGGCGGCATTGCGATGCAGCGCTCCGGCGGCCACGATCGCGCCGCTGTCCTTTCGCGCGCCGAGCCACAACTCGGTACGCCCGCTGCCCGGCTCGCTCTCGGCGGACGGGTTGCCCCGGACGTTCAGCGCGGTCAGTTCGGCCGCGTCGGCAGAGTCGTCGAGGGTGACGATCCGGTCGTCGATCGGCAGCCGGTTGGTCGGTCCGTCGATCCACATCCAATCCCAGTCGCCACCCTCGCCGGTCAGCGCCAGTTGCGGCGCCAGTTCGTCGAAAGATGACCGCGGAACGGTGATGGTGGAAATGCCCGCGAGCGTCGGTTCACCGGTCAGGTCCTGCAGGATCCGGCCGATCCCCTCGGCATCGCCGATGGCCGCCATCCCCGCCCAGCCGTTGTGGGTACGCCGGGCCATCAGCGCGCTGCGGCCGTAGACGAACGCAGGCTTCGGCAGATCGTCGGGAATCTCGTAGCGGACGAACGGATCTCCATCGGTGGCCGTCAGCAGCTCGTCATGCGAAGTGACCCGGCGAGTGCCGGTCGGCACGTCAGCGGGAGCCGGGCGCCGCCGAGGCGGCCACCGCGTTCTGCCGTGCCGACATCGCCTGTCGGTACAGGGTTCCGGCTCGATACGAGGAGCGGACCAGCGGACCGGACATCACCCCGACGAATCCGATCTCGGTGGCCTCGGCCTGCAGCTCGACGAACTCCTGTGGCTTGACCCATCGCTCGATCGGATGGTGTCGCGGTGTCGGCCGCAGGTACTGGGTGATGGTGACCAGATCGCAGCCGGCGCCGTTCATGTCGTGCAAGGCCTGACTGATCTCCTGCCTGGTCTCACCCATGCCGAGGATCAGGTTCGATTTGGTGATCATCCCGGCATCGCGGGACTGGCTCAGCACATCGAGACTGCGCTGATAGGAGAACGCCGGGCGGATGCTCCGGAAGATCCGCGGCACCGTCTCCAGGTTGTGCGCGAACACCTCCGGCTTCGCGTCGAAAACCTGTTGTAGCAGTTCGGGTTTGCCGGAGAAGTCCGGCGTCAGGATCTCCACCCCGGTGTTCGGCGCATGTGCATGCACCTGCTGGACCGTCTCGGCGTACAGCCAGGCGCCCTCGTCGTCCAGATCGTCCCGGGTGACGCCGGTGATGGTGGCGTACCGCAGGTCCATGGTGGCGATCGACTCGGCGACCCGGCGCGGCTCATCGCGATCCAGCGGGCCGGGCTTTCCGGTGTCGATCAGGCAGAAGTCACAGCGCCGGGTGCACTGGTCGCCGCCGATCAGGAAGGTGGCCTCGCGGTCTTCCCAGCACTCGTAGATGTTCGGGCAACCGGCTTCTTGGCACACCGTGTGCAGCCCTTCACGTTTCACCAATGACTGCAGGTTGGCGAACTCCGGCCCGGTCCGCATCCTGGTCTTGATCCAGTCGGGCTTCTTCTCGATCGGCACCGCAGCGTTGCGGACCTCGAGGCGCAGCAGTTTACGACCAACGGGTGCAAGAGTCACAGGTCTCCTCGTCGGAGTTACTGGCGGCCCGGGCCGGGCCGTATCGATGCTGGGTTACTTGTGGCTGTCCTTGCGCTGGCTCGGCGGCCGCCGGAAGCCGGCTTTCTCGGCGGCTTCCGCGGTGCGGAACCACACCTCGGCGACGCTGCGGGCATAGAACGCCGATCCGGGCGTGTGGTACAGCATCGAACCGACACTTCCCTTGATCGGGAAGCCGTCCGGTTGCGATCCGTTCGTGGCCGCCGGGCGACTGTCGGCGCCGAAGTCCCTGGCCGGCTGGTCGTCGCCGCCGTCCGCGCTCTTGCCTTCTGCGCTCTTGCCTTCGGCGCTCTTGCCTTCGGCGCTCTTGCCTTCGGCGCTCTTGTTGTCGGCGTTCAGCTCCGCGCCCGGGGCCGAACCCGCGCGGGCAGCGTGCTTGCCGGTGTCGGCCAGCGGACGCAGAGTGGCGCCGCCGGACGCTGGATCACCGGTCACCGTGACGTCGCTGTCGTCATCGGCCTTCGCCACCGCTGCCGTCTTCTCGGCCTGGGCCATCCGGTCCTGGGCGTCGGTTCCGGTGCCGGACTCGCCCTTGTCGGTCTTGTCTGTTCCTTCGGACTTCGGCGTGTCCGCCGGGCCGGCCGCCGGCTGCGAGACTGTGTCGGCGGCGCCGTTGGTGGTGGCCGCGCTGGGGGTGGTGGGCGGATAGGTCGGTGCGCCCGAGACGGCCGGCGGTGGGGTCTGGCCCGGCGCCTTGAGGAACTTGACCACCGCGACGGCGGCACCGGCCAGCAGCGTCAACAAGAACAGCTTGCGGATCTTGTGGCTCTTCTTGCCGGATGCCTTCTCGGCCTGCTTCGCCGCCTTGGTGGCAGCCTTGTTCGCCTTGCCTGCGGTGGCCGCGGCCTTGGCGGCCAGCACCGCGGCACCCTGGGTGCCCTTGCTCTTTGCCTGCTGCATGATCTCGCCGGCCTTGCTGCCGGCGAACGCCTCGAAGCGGGTGGCCCGCTTCTGTGCGGTCCGGCCGGCTCGCCGGGCGGTCTTGCGGGCGCGTCGGCCGAGCTCATCGGCCCGCTCGCCGAACGCGCTGTGGTGCACCTTCTCGACGGTGTCGGCGATGCTTTCCGACACTTTGTCGGCCAGCGGCGCGGCTGCATGAGCAGCGTTGCTGGCGAATCCGGCGACCTTCTCGGCGGCCTCGCTCGCGACGTCACTCACCTTCTCCGCGACGTCACCGGCCTTGTCCTTGAGATCCTGGGTCCACGTGGGGGTGCTCATCGCAGCTCCTCGTCAGTCGTTGGTTCGGCTCTTCGGGCGGCACCGACGGCGGGGCCGTCGATGCTCCCGGTACCCCAGTGGAACGGATTTCACCGCTGTCCGTCTCCACCGCAGCACCGGAGTTGCCTCCAGCATTCCACGCCGGGCCGTCGCCGTCCCCCCCACGGTTGGTTCTCCCGCGCTTCCCACGTGCTACCGGCAGCCGAATGACCGGGTGCTGACCGCTCGGCAGCGACGGTCAGCGCAACGCCGGGTCCAGCTGCCAGTCGATGCCCGGTGCGACGACGGGGCGCTCCAGGGTCTCGTCGGTGATCGTCAGCCGGCCGTTCAGACCGTCGGCCAGGTGTCGGCGCACCGAATCGATGGCCTCGTCGATGCCGACCCGTCGGCCCAGCTCGGCGGTCAGCGAGGTGACGCCGGCATCGGCGATCCCGCAGGGCACGATTCGATCGAAGGCGGCCATCTCGGGATCACAGTTGAGTGCGAAGCCGTGCATGGCGACGCCCTTGGCGATCCGAACGCCGATGGCGGCGATTTTCCGTTCCGGTCGGCCGGCCGACTTCTCGGCCGGCAGCCAGACGCCGCTCCGGCCGGCCACCCGGCCGGTGGTCAACCCGAGATCGGCGCAGCAGGCGATGAGCACCTGCTCCAGCATCCGGACATAGCCGACGACGTCGATCGGATCGGCCAGCGCCACCACCGGATAACCGACCAGCTGCCCCGGCCCGTGCCAGGTGATCCGGCCACCGCGGTCGACGTCGATCACCGGGGTCTCATCTGTCGGTCGGTCTTCCGGTCGGGTCCGCTTACCCGCGGTGTACACGTCGTCGTGTTCCAGCAGCAGCACCGTGTCCGGCCCGCTACCGGCGACCCGGGCGGCCGCCAGCTCCCGCTGCCGGTCCCAGGCGGTGCGGTAGTCCACCCGGCCGGCTTCCACGAACACCAGGTCTGCACTGTCGGCACGCATCCGCCCAGGTTATGCCCGGGCCGAATGGCCCTGTGGACAACTCCGGAGTGAGCCCAGGATCGGCCTACCGTCAGCCGCTATGGAGATCGGTGGATATCGGACCGAGCGATTGCTGGGCGGTGGAGCAGCCGGCACGGTGTGGCGGGCCACCGCCCCGGACGGGTCGCTGGTCGCGCTCAAGGTGTTCGGTGGCCCGTACCAGCAGGCCTTGGCGGCCGCCAAACGAGAAGCAGCGCTGGCTGCCCAGGTGGATCATCCGCATCTGGCCCGGATCCGCGATCTGATCTGCGACACCGATCAGATTGCGCTGGCCATCGACCTGGCAGCGGGTGGGTCGCTGGCCGGATTGCTGGCCAGGCGAGGCCGGCTGACACCGCCGGAGGTGCTGACCGCGCTGATTCCCATCGCCGCCGCGCTGGCCACCGCGCACGAACGAGGAGTGGTGCACGGCGACCTGTCGCCGGAGAACATCGTCTCCGACGCGGCCGGCCGGCCGTTGCTCACCGATCTCGGGGCAGCCAGAGTGGCGGTCGAGTGCGGGCTAGAGGTGTCGGCGACCCCGGGATACGTTGCCCCTGAGGTGGCCAGGGGAGCTACTCCCGACCCGGCGGCCGACGTCTTTGCGCTGGGAGCTGTTGCCCTGCACTGCCTGTCCGGCCGACCGGCCTGGAACGCCGACGACCTGCGGGATGTGGTTGTCCAGGCGACCGTGGGGCAGTGGCCGGATCCGGCCGACCAGGACGGACCGGCCGGCCTGGTTGCGGCCATTCGATCGGCGCTCGGCGACACCCCGAAGGGCCGCCCCGGCGCGGCCGCGCTGATGGTCGAGCTGTCCCGGAGCGGTACCCCGGAGCCGATCCGGTTGACCGACCCGTCGGCCGGGGATCCAACCGGGTTGCCGACGGGATCGCCGACCGATGCCGACGTCTCGTCCTCGGTAATATCGACGTCGATGGGATCCGCGCCGTCCGGATTCGGATCAATCAGATCTGTTGCCCAGCAACGCATTCGGCGGATTCCGACCAAGGTCAGGGCGGACGCCGTCCGGCCGGAGCCGGAACAGCCGAATACCGGACGGTGGTGGGAGCGATCCGGCGGTCGCCACGCTCAGGCCGGGCGGGCGTCCGGCCATCCGCCGACTGGTGGCCGGGATCGGCGGTCGCTGCTCCGATGGGCAGTGATCGGCACGGTGATGGTGATCGTCGGAGTGCTGGCCGTGCAGGCCGGGCTGATCTGGGCCGGCACCGACAGCCGGCAGGGGACGCTGCCGCCACCGTCGGGAGCCGCCGAGAGGGCCGTGCCGTTGTCGGCATCGGGGCGGCGATCCGGACTGGGCACCGCCCCGTCGACCACCGCCGGTGCGGTGGCCGCACCACCTGCCGCCGCCGGTACGCCCCGACCGGCCGAGCTACCACGATCATCCGACTCGTCGAAACCGACCCTGGCACCTGCGCCGACGTCCGGGCCACCGGCACGAGCCGGGCCGGGCACCGCCCCGACGGCCACCGCGCCGACGGCCACCGCCCGGGCGGCGGCCGCCCCACCATCGGCCGCAGCCCAGTGGCTTGACATCGTCCGCCGGCTGGACCGGGCCAGGGCTGCCGCGCTGGTGAACCGGGACGCCGCTGGGCTGGACGCGGTCTACACCTCGACCGCACCAGCCAGAACCGCTGACGGCAGCACCATCGCGCGGCTCACCGCCGAGGGTCTGCGGGTGGACGGTGCCGCACACCGGATCGTCGCAGTGCGAGTGGTCCGGCGCGGACCGGCGGTCACCCTCGAGGTGACGGACAGCCTGCCGAGCTACCGGGTCTGCGATGCCCAGGGTGAGCCGGTGGGCACCACCGGTGCCCGCGGATCGGGCCGGCGGCTGCTCGACCTGGTCCGGACGCCGGACGGATATCGGATCGCCGGCGTCAGTACGGCCTGAGCAACCTGCCGACACGCGGCGGCAAACGGCAACAGTGTCGGTGGGCGGCTTTAGCGTCATCAGATATGCGGGTACTGCACACCTCGGACTGGCACGTGGGACGGACGTTCCACGGCCACGACCTGCTGTCCGACCAACGGTCGGTGCTGGCCGCCATCGCCGGCCAGGTCGCCGAGCACTCGGTCGACGTGGTGGTGATCGCCGGCGATCTGTACGACCGGGCCATCCCGTCCACCGACGCCGTCGCGGTCCTCACCCGGGCACTGGGCGACATCCACGACGCCGGCGCCCGGATCGTCGCATCGGCCGGCAACCACGACTCGGCGCCGCGATTGGGGGCGTTCACCGATTTCCTGGCCGCCGGCGGTCTGCACCTGCGAACCGATGTGGCCGGCATCGGCGATCCGGTGCTGGTGGACGACGTGCACGGACCGGTGGCTTTCTATCCGCTGCCCTACCTGGAGCCGGAAATGGTCCGCCGTTCCTTCGGGATCGGCGACCGGGCCTCCCATCAGGTGGTGATGGCCGCCGCGATGGATCAGGTGCGCGCCGATCTGGCCGGCCGGCCGGGCACCCGTTCAGTGGTACTGGCGCACGCCTTTGTGGTCGGCGCGGTCGCCGGCGGCTCGGAGCGGTCGATCGCCGTCGGTGGGGTGGAGTCGGTCACCGGCGAGGTGTTCGACGGGATCGACTACGTCGCGCTCGGCCACCTGCACCGGCAACAGGTGGTGTCCGACCGGATGCGCTACTCCGGGTCGCCCCTGGCGTACTCGTTCGCCGAGGCCGACAGTGGAAAAAGTGTCTGGCTGGTCGATCTGGCCGCCGACGGGACGGTCTGCGCGCAGGCCTTGGACCTGCTCGTTCCTCGTCCGCTGGCTCAGGTGTCCGGCGAGCTCGCCGAGATCCTGGCCGGCCACGACGATCTGGTCGAGCACTACCTGTTCGCTCAGCTGACGGATCCGGTGCGTCCGTTGGAGGCGATGCGCCGACTTCGGGAGAAGTTCCCGTTCGCCGTCACCCTGTCCTGGGAGCCGCCGGGTGGCCCACCGCAGGCAGAGTTGGGTGCCGCCGCCGGGTCCGGGCTATCCGATTCGGCGTTGATCGACGAGTTCCTCCGGGAATGCCGCGGCAGTGCCCCGTCCCAGGGTGAGCGACCGCTGGTCGACCAGGCGCTGGCGCTGGCCAGGGCCGGCGCCGGGACCGGGACCGGGACCGGCGGATGAGGCTGCACCGGCTGGCGTTATCGGCGTTCGGGCCCTACCCGGAACGCATCGAGGTCGACTTCGACGCACTCGGTGCCGGTGGGCTGTTCCTGCTGCACGGCGACACCGGCGCCGGTAAGACGACGCTGCTGGACGCGGTCGCCTTCGCGCTCTACGGCACCGTTCCCGGCGCCCGGGGCGAGGCGAAGCGATTGCGCTGCGACAGCGCGCATCCCCGCACCCGTACCGAGGTCGAACTCGAGTTGACGGTCGGCGGTCGGCGACTGTGCATCGTCCGCAGCCCCGACTACCGGCGGCCGAAGGCTCGGGGCGAGGGCAGCACCGTCGAACGGGCCAAGGCGGTGCTCAGCTGGCTGGACGACGCCGAGCTTCCGGGAGTGGTGGGTCACCGCGAGGTCGGGGACGTCGTGCTCGATCTGCTGGGCATGTCGGCGGACCAGTTCTTCCAGGTGGTGCTGTTGCCACAGGGCGAGTTCGCCCGGTTCCTGCGAGCCGACACCGCTGAACGTGAGCAACTGTTGGAGCGACTGTTCGACACCGAGCGGTTCGCCGACATCGAGGAGGCGTTTGCCGCGCTCCGCCGCGACTCCGGGCAGCAGGTGCGATCACTGGCCGGCCAGGTCGAGCTGCGGTTGGCCCGGCTGGTCGAGGCCTGCGGTCGGGAGATCGACCCGGCGACGTCCGACGCCGACCTGTCCGACCTGCACGGCACCCTGGTGGAGGTGGCGACCGCGGCCACCGTCGGTTCGGCCGCGGCCAGAGCGGAGCGGGCGGTGGCGGACGCCGCGCTCACCGCCGCGGAACAGCTGGCCCAGCGGGTCGCGGCGGTGGCCGCATTGGTCGCCGAACAGCAGACACTTCTCGACGGCGAGGCCCAGCTCGCCGACCACCGCGCACGGCTGACGGCCGCTCGGCAGGCAGAGCCGGTGATGCGGGCGTTGGCCCTGGCCGACGGTGCGGCCGGTGATCTGCAGGCCGCCGGCCTGGCCGAGCGGCGGACCAGGCTGCTCGCCGAACGTGTCGCCGCCCGCTCCGGTGAGGATGCCGCCGGCCGCGATCCCGACGATCTGCTGCAGGCCGTCGAACAGTTCGGCCGACCCGCCGATCCCGAGGAGCTGCGCCGGTTGGCCGGGGAGAATCGCGAACTCGCCGGTTCGCTGGCCGGACTGATCGCCGATGCCGACCATCAGCAGGACGACGAGCGCACCCTGCTGGGCATCATCACCGAGCTGGCCGAGTTGACCGATCTGATCACCGCCACCAGCACCGAACTGGGCGGATTGCCCCGCCGGCTGGACCGGATGGCCGACGAATATGCCGAGGCCGCCGCTGCCGCCGAGCGGATCCCGCACACCGAGGCCGAACTGACGGCCACCAGGTCGGTCGCTGCCGCTGCCGCTGCGGTCCCGGCGCTGAGCGGCACCGCGCACGAGGTATCCGCCCGCTGCGTCGAGGCGATCGACCGACACCAGCAGGCCAAGGACGAACGGCTACGACTGACTGAGCTGCGATTCGCCGGAATGGCCGCCGAACTGGCCGGCGCTCTGCAGCACGGATCGGCCTGTCCGGTGTGCGGGTCCGCCGATCATCCGAGCCCGGCGACGGCGACCGACGATCAGGCCTCTTCCGACGCCGTCGCCGCCGCCGGCCGGGCGGAGAACATCGCGGTGGCCGCCCGGCAACGAGCGGAGGAAGCGAAGGCCACCGCAGCCGAGCAGCTCGCGGTGGCACTGGCCACCTCCCACGGCCTGCAACCAGTGGCGGCCGACGAACAGCTCCGGACCGTCACCGAGCGGCTGGCGGCCGACCACGACGCCCGCCGCTCGGCCGAGAAGTTGAAGGCCGCCATCGGCAAGGCGCGGGCCCGTCAGGAGCTGCTGACCGAGGCCAGCAGCCGCACGCTGACCAGGCAGGCGACGCTGATCACCGAGCAGCAGGTGCTCCAGCAGCGGCTGCGGGCCAGGGCGGATCGGTTGCGGCTGGCAGCCGGACCGTTCCGATCGGTGACCCTGCGGCGTGCGCAGCTGCTGGAACTGGCGGCTGCCCGCGAAAGTTGGTCGATCGCATTGGATGCGCTACATGCGGCAACCGCGGTGGTCACTCGTACCGGTCAGGCGCTCAAGTTGGCCGTGGAGCAGGCCAGCTTCGCCGATCTGGAAACTGCCGCGGCTGCCGCGGCAGTGGACGTCGATGCCCTGGCCGCGACCATCCGGACGGCCGAGGACAGCCGACTCGCGGTGGCCACCCGCCTGGCCGATCCCGAGCTGGCCGGCGTTGATCCCACTCTGCAGGTCGAGCTCAGCTCGGTGCGGGAGCGCGCAACGGTCGCCGGCTGGACGGCCGATGTGGCGGTCGCCACGGCCGAGACGGCCGGCCGGATCGCCGCCGCGACCGGCGCCGCGGTGCGCGGATTGGCGGCGGCCCGGAGCCGGCTGGCCCCGGTCGCGGCCGCCGATGCCGAGATCTCCGCGCTGGCAGATGTGGTGGCCGGCCGCGGTCAGAACCATCGAGCGCTGTCGCTGCGGACCTACGTGCTGGCCGCACGATTGCGTCAAGTGGCGGTGGTGGCCGGCAATCGACTGCAACGAATGTCCGGTGGCCGGTATTCGTTCGTCCATTCGACCGTCCGGGAAGCCCGCGGCCGCAGCGGCGGCCTCGGCCTGGACATCCTGGACGCGCACACCGGTACGGTGCGGCCGGCCAAGACGCTGTCCGGTGGCGAGTCGTTCCTCGCCTCGTTGTCGTTGGCCCTGGGGCTGGCCGACGTGGTCGCCGGCGAATCCGGCGGCCGGGTGCTGGACACCATCTTCGTCGACGAAGGATTCGGCACCCTGGATGCCGACACCCTCGACCTGGTGATGGACACCCTGGACGAGCTGCGGGCCGGCGGCCGCACCGTCGGGTTGGTCTCGCATGTCGACGATCTGCGGCAACGCATCCCGACCAGGCTGCATGTTCGGCGCACCCGATCCGGCCCGGTACCCGAACTGATCACCGGCTGACCGGCGACGTTCTGGGCGGTGGCCGGCGGCGGTCGCACCCGGCAGCCCGCAGTGAGCCACCGGCCAGGTGTCGCTAGCGGCGAACGAACACCGTCACCGCGATGGCCAGGGTGAGCAGTACCGCTCCGAGCCGGAACAGCCGGATCCGCGGATCGACCGCCTGCCAGCGCAGCACCAGCAGCACGCCGGCCGTCACTGCGAGCAGGCCGATGATCAATCCGCCGGTGACGCCGCCCAGCACCAGTCCGGTGATGAAGGCGGCGAGGACCACCGCGATCACCACGACGGCGGCCGGCCGTACCCGGAACGGCGCCGCTCTGGTTGCTGCCGATCGATTCCGGCCGCGCCGCCCGCTCGTTGCCGACACTGCTGCTCCTGTTCTGCCGGATGGTCCTGCGCCGGAAAGCCGTCTGTAGAACGGTTCCAGTGGATCACAACGCGTCGGGGGGTGGCGAACCACTGGAACCGTTCGCAGAATCAGGGCCGCGCCGGCCTCGCTCCGCCGGATCAGCACGATCGGGTCGGCAGCAGCGCGCGGGCTACCCTGCGTGGATGTTCGTCCTGGTCGCCCATTTCACCGAACCGGCACCGAGCCGGGCGCTGGAACTGCTGGCCGTTCAGCCGAGCTGCCTGCGGCTGGTCTTCGGCAGATCCACCGACGTGTCGCACCGTTACGTGCTGGTCGCCGACTTCGCCGATCCGGCGGGCTATCGCGCGGCGCTGTCCCCGTTCGAGGTCCGCACCTGCGTCATCCCGTGGTTGTCGACGTCGCTGCCCGGATCCGGCGTGCACGAGGCACTGGTCACCGCAGTCGACGGCGTGGTCTCCGAACATCAACCGACGGTGACGCCCGGCCGGTAGGTGGTAACAGGGCACGCCGCCGGTGCAGGTCGCGGAGCGGTTATCGAGCGGAAGCCGGCGCGGTGGTTCGACTAACCTTGCCGCGTGCGCTGCGCCGATGACGAAGCGCCTGTGGCACCCCTCGAAAACCCCGACGGATCGGTACAGATGACCAGCACCAGCACCGCTGCACCCCAGCCGCGCCCGGATGCCCTCACCATGCAGGACGTGCTGCTGACGCTGCAGGGGTTCTGGACCGGTCGCGGCGCAATGATCGCGCAACCGTTCAACACCGAGGTCGGTGCCGGTACCGGTAATCCAGCCACCTCGTTGCGGGTCCTGGGACCGGAACCGTGGCGGGTGGCCTACGTCGAGCCGAGCGTCCGACCGGACGACGCCAGGTACGGGGAGAACCCGAACCGGCTGCAGACCCACACCCAGTTCCAGGTGATTCTGAAACCCGACCCCGGCAATCCGCAGGAGATCTACCTGGAGAGCCTGCGGGTCTTGGGGGTGGACATCGACGCCCACGACATCCGGTTCGTCGAGGACAACTGGGCCAGCCCGGCCCTGGGCGCCTGGGGTCTGGGTTGGGAGGTCTGGCTGGATGGGCTGGAGATCACCCAGTTCACGTATTTCCAGCAGGCCGGCGGAGTGCCGGTCGACCCGGTGAGCGTCGAGATCACCTACGGCATCGAGCGGATCGTGATGGCGCTGCAGGGCGTCGATCATTTCAAGAACATCGCCTACGCGCCGGGGATCTCCTACGGCGAGGTGTTCGGCCAGTCCGAGTACGAGATGAGCCGCTATTACCTCGACGATGCCGACATCGCCACCAACAACCGGCTTTTCGAGGACTATGCGGCCGAGGCGCAGCGGATGCTGGATCTCCGGCTACCGGTGCCGGCCTACGTTTATGCGCTCAAATGCAGCCACACCTTCAACGTGCTGGACGCCCGCGGCGCCATCAGCACCACCGAACGGGCCAAGGCCTTCAGCCGGATGCGGGCGTTGACCAAAGGCAGTGCGCTGCTGTGGGCCGAGCGGCGGGCAGAACTCGGCCATCCGCTGGGCATCGTCAGCCCGCCGCCGGCCGCCACGCTGTCGGCCGAACTGCCGACGGTGACGGCGCCGGCCACCCTGCTGTTCGAGATCGGCCTGGAAGAACTGCCGCATACCGAGGTGACCCGCAGCTGCGAAGCGGTACGAACGGCAGTCGCCGACAAGTTGGCCGGCACTCGGCTCGGACACGGTGCGGTCCGCAGCTACGCCACCCCCCGACGCATCGTGGTGCTGGTGGACGACGTACAGCCGGCAGAACCGGACGCCGAGCGGACGGTGCGCGGCCCGAAAGTGGCAGCCGCCTACGACGCCGAAGGTGCACCGACCAAGGCAGCGCAGGGTTTCGCCCGCGGCCAGCGGATCGAGGTGGCGGACCTGCAGCGGCTGACGATCGACGGGGCCGAACACGTCGGCGTGGTCGTCACCGACACCGGCCGCAGCGCCGGCCAGGTGTTGAGCGAACTCCTGGCCGAGGTGGTTGCCGAACTGCGGGCCGAGAAGAACATGCGCTGGCGGGACGCCGGCCTGTCGTTCAGCCGCCCGGTGCGCTGGCTGCTGGCGCTGCTCGGTGACACCCCGATTCCGGTAGCAGTGTCGTCACTGTCGTCCGGTACCACCACCAGGGTGCACCGGACCGCGCCGGAGCCGGTGGTCACGGTGTCGCGGGCCGACCTCTACCTGGAGTTCCTGGCGGACCATGACATCGTCGCGGATACCGCGGTGCGTCGCGGGCAGATCGTCGCGGCCGCAACGTCTCTGGCGGCATCGGTCGGTGGGTCCGTCGATGCCGAGGGGGAGTCGGAGCTGATCGACCAGATCGCCGCACTGGTCGAGTCTCCGACGGCGGTACTCGGTTCGTTCGATCCGCAGTATCTCGAGCTGCCCGCGCCGATCCTGACCACCGTGATGCGCAAGCACCAGCGGTACCTGCCGGTGCGGACTGCCGACGGAACCTTATTGCCGCACTTTGTGGCGATTGCCAACGGATCCTGTGATCACGACGTGGTGCGCGCCGGATACCAATCGGTGCTGCGGGCCCGGTACGAAGATGCCGCGTTCTTCTGGCGGGCCGATCAGCAGCAGACCCCGACCAACCATCTGCAGGGGCTACAGAAGCTGACCTTCGCCGACGGACTCGGGTCGATGGCCGACCGGGCCCGGCGGATCGCCGGTACCGCAACGGATCTCGCTTCCAGCGTTGGCATCGGAACAGGTGACCAGCGAACCCTGCAGCGAGCCGGCGAGTTGGCCAAGTTCGACCTGGCCACCCAGATGGTGATCGAGTTGTCCAGCCTGGCCGGCACGATGGCCGCCGAATACGCCACCCAGGCCGGCGAGAGCACCGAGGTGGCCGCCGCACTGGCCGAGATGGAACAGCCGCGGAGCGCCGGGGACCCGCTCCCACGGTCGATGCCCGGCGCCCTGCTGGCGCTGGCCGATCGATTCGACCTGTTGGCCGGGCTGTTCGCCACCGGTGCCAAGCCGACAGGCAGCTCCGATCCGTTCGGGCTGCGCCGGGCAGCTCTCGGCGTCATCGGCATCCTGCGCGGGTCACCGACGCTGGCCGGCATCACCCTGGACGCCGGACTGGCCGCGGCGGCCGAACACCTGACGGCACAGGGAGTGTCGGTCTCCGATCAGTCACTGGCCGACGCCCAGGAGTTCACTATCCGACGCTACGAACAAGCGGTGCTGGACGGCGGGGCGCCGCATCCCCACGTACAGGCGGTGCTGCCGCTGGCCACTGCACCGGCCACCGCCGATGCGGCACTGGCCGATCTCCGGGCGTTGGCCGACGACGAGGGATTCGTTGCGCTGAGTGCCGCCCTGCTTCGGTCCCGCCGGATCGTCGCGGCCGACCAGCCGGCGCAGTACGACCCGGCGCAGTTGACCGAGCCGGCAGATCAGCGTCTGCACCGGGCGGTGCAGCAGGTGTCGGCGGCCTGGAAGGGCGGCGGGGTGGCCGATTTCGCCCGCAGCGCGGCTCCGCTCACCGACCCGATCAACGGCTTTTTTGACGAGGTACTGGTGAACGCATCCGACCCGCAGCTCCGGGCCGCCCGGCTGGGCCTGCTGGGGACCGTCAACCAGCTGGCGGGCGGACTGATCGACTGGGCGGCACTGGACGGCTGAGTCCCGAAAGGGTTACCGCCGGACTCGTCGACTGGCCGGCACTGGACGGCTTGACCCGTCCGGCGGCTGATCGTCGGCGCCCGCCGCCCGATCAGCGCAGCGCAGCTGGATAGTCGGACTTCTTCGGCGCCGCAGTACCGCGGAACCAGATCTGGAAGAACGATGTCAGGTCTTTGCCGGCCAGCTCGGAGGCCATTTTCTCCAGGTCGCCGAAGGTGGCGGTGCGGCCGGCGTAGGTGTCCGGCCACTTCTTGAGCAACTCGAAGAACTTCGGGTCGCCGATCTCCCGCCGCAGGGCGTGCAGGGCCAGCGGGCCGCGTTCGTAGACCGCGGTGAATTCCCTGCCGGCGCCCATATCGACCAGTGGTGATGACCAGAAGCCGGCGCTCTGGGCGGACCCGGTCATGATCCGTTTCCACTGGGCATCCAGGTCCGTGCCGTCCTTGCCGGCGTGCCAGAGCCAGGGAGCGTACGACGCGAAACATTCGTTCAGGCAGACGGCCGACCAGCGGTGCACCATCACCAGATCGCCGTACCATTGATGGGCCAGCTCGTGCACCACGGTGTCCAGGTCCACCCAGTCGGCGTACACCGGCCGGGTGGCGGTTTCCAGGGCGAACGGAATGTTCTCGTCCGAGTAGATGCCGCCGACCGCCTTGAACGGGAACTTCCCGAAGTACTTCGACAGCAGCTCCACCACCGCCGGGGTCTGATCGTGCAACGACTCATCCCCGGCGTCGCCGGGAGCGAACGCCGAGACCACCGGAGTGCCATCCGGCAGCGCGCCGGTTTTCACGGTGAAGGTGTCGATGTAGAGGGTGACCAGGTAGGACGCGACCGGAAGATCCTGCACCCAGCGGGATACCCGCATCCCCGCGGGTGCGGCCGGCAGCCCGGTGGTCTGCTCCAGGCCGCCACTGATCACCTTCCACTTGGTCGGCACGGTGACGGTGACGGCAAAGGTGGCCGGGTCCGACGGGTGCTCGTTGACCGGGAACCAGGCGGAGGCGGACAACGGCTCGCCGGCCACCAACGCTCCGCCGGACCTGGTTCGGTACCAGCCGCCGTCGCCGAGTCCGGAGGTACCACCGGACACCGCCGTCGGCTCACCGCCGTAGGTCACCACGGCGGTGAACGTCGATCCGGCCGGCAACGGCTTCGCTGGTGTCACCACCAGTTCGGCATCTTTCGCGGCGAACGTCGCGGTGGCACCATCGATGGTCACCGATGTCACCTGCATCGACGACTGCAGGTCGAAGTCGAAGCGCCGCAAGGCGTTTGAGGATCGGACGGTCGCGCTGATGGTGGCCGTTGCGGCCAGCGCATTGGTCTCCGGGTCGTATCGCAGCGCCACGTCGTAGCCGGCCACCTGATAGCCGCCGTTACCCGACTGGGGATAGTAGGGATCGCCGACACCAGCGGCTCCGAGCCCGCCGGGAGCCTGGTCCGATCCCTCGCCGGCCGGGTCGGCGGTGGTCGGCCGATCGGTGTCGCCCACTCCTGTCGTCGGCGGTCCGGTGCCCGACGGTCCGGTGGTCTGCGGTCCGGTGGTCGGCGGTCCGGTGGTCTGCGGTCCGGTGGTCTGCGGTCCGCTGGTCGGCGCACCGGCCGATGTCGATGACCCGGTGCCGGCGGCGATCGCCGAGCTGATCGGCTGTGCGGTACCGGCCACCGAACCGCAGCCGAGCGGCAGCGCCAGCGCCGCCAACAGGGTGATCACCTGGGCAGTTCGGCGCCGGCGGGCAGCGTTTCCGGACATCGCCATCCACCCACGGTATCGGGCACCTGGCCTGGAGGCGGCCGCGCCGCCAACTAGGCGGGATCGATCGGCAGTCCAGCCATCGGAACGGACAGCGGGGACATCGACCGGCGGCGGGATGTCGGCGACCCGGGCCGGCAGCTCTCGGGTCGATAGCTGACCTTCAACGGATGACGTGGTGGCACCCGTCGATCCCACCCCGGCTGGCATGATCGCTGCTGGGTGACGATCGGTCGTCCCAGGCGTCGAGCGGGAGGTGGCAACGGTGAACGGCCGGGCTGTTGCGCGCGCCGCCGGGCGCTGGCTGGTCGGTGCCGTTGTGCTGTCGGTGCTGATCGTCGGCGGCTTGCTGGTGCGCACCCTGCAGGTCGGCGCCCGCGACACCCGGGCCGAGGTCGATGCCATCGTGGTGCTCGGCGCCGCCCAATACAACGGTCGCCCGTCGGAGGTTTATCAGGCCCGGTTGGACCACGCCCATCAGCTGTTCCGCGAAGGGGTGGCGGGGCACATCGTCACCATCGGCGGCAAGCAGCAGGGTGACCGGACCACTGAAGGTGCCGCCGGTCGGGACTATCTCGCCGATCGGGGAGTGGACCCGAACGTTCTGGTGGCCGTCGAAACGGGCAACGACACCCTCGCCAGCGTTCGAGCAGCGGCTGCCGTCATTGAGCGGAAGGCTTGGCGCAGCGTCGTTCTGGTCACCGATCCGGCGCACGCCTTCCGAGCCTCGCTGATCGCCCGGGACAGCGGGCTGACGGTCACCGAATCGTCGGTGCGGGAAGGGCCGGCGACCGCAGCCGACCTGCAGCTTCGTTACTACTCGCGGGAGATCCTGGGCACCCTGTTCTATCTGTTGGTCGGCGGCTCCTCGCATGCCGGAACGCCGGTGCTGTGACGGATCCTGCAGCCGACTCGCCGTATATCGACAGCGATGTCCAGCGGCGGGTGGCCGAGCCGGCGAAAACGGCGGCGATGCCGGGTACCGCCGCCGGACAGCGCAGCCCGTTCGCCAGGGATCGCGCCAGAGTGCTGCACTCCGGGGCGTTCCGCCGGCTGGCCGGCAAGACCCAGGTGGTGCCACCGGACGAGGGTGACGTGCCCCGGACCCGGCTGACCCATTCGCTGGAGGTGGCCCAGATCGCCCGCGGTATCGGTGCGCAGTTGGGCTGTGACGCCGACCTGGTGGATCTGGCCGGACTGGCTCACGACATCGGTCACCCGCCGTTCGGGCACAACGGGGAGGCGGCCTTGGACATGGTTGGCGGACCTGCCGGCGGGTTCGAGGCCAATGCCCAGAATCTGCGGTTGCTCACTCTGTTGGAACCCAAAGTGCTGACCACCGAAGGTTTGTCGGCCGGACTCAATCTGACCAGGGCGTCGTTGGACTCGGTGGTGAAGTACCCCTGGCTGCGGCCGGCGGCCGGCGGCAAGTTCGGCGCCTATCACGATCAGGCGGAGGTGCTGGACTGGATCCGGCCGAGCGGCGACCACCGACTCTGCCTGGAGGCCCAGGTGATGGACTGGGCCGACGACGTCGCGTACTCGGTACACGACGTCGAGGACGGAATCCTGGACGGCCGGATCGACCTGGCCGGGCTGGCCGACCGGGATGAACGGCTCGCGGTGGCGCAGGCCGCCAGGGACGGTCACTCCGCCGAAACGATCGACGATCTGGCAGATGTGCTCGGCGACCTGCTGCAGCGCCCCGAGGTGGCGTCCGGGGTCCCGTTCAGCCCCGGGCTGGTCGGCGAGACCGCGTTGAAGCGGACCACCAGTGAGCTCACCGGCCGGCTGGTGGCCGGCGCGGTGTCGGCGACCAGGGCGGCGGCCGGCCCGGAGCCGTTGGCCCGCTACCGGGCAGATCTGTTGGTTCCGCGTCGATTGCGGGCCGAGGTGGCGATGCTCAAGGCGATCGCCGTCCGCTATGTGATGGACGACCCGGTTCGGCGTCGGGTGCAGGCCGATCAGCAGCAGTTGCTGGTCGAGCTGGTGCAGTTGTTGGCCGATCGCGGTGCCGATGCCCTCGACGCGTCGGCCGCCCCACGTTATCGCGCCGCCGCGGACGACGCCGAGAGGTTGCGGGTGGTGCTGGACCAGGTGTCGTTGCTGACCGACGCGCAGGCCGTCAGCTGGCATCGCCGGTGGGCCGGCAGCTGAGGCGTTCGCCGGTAGCGGACAGCGGTGCCGATGATCCTCACCGGAGCGCAGCATGGTGCCAGGAGGTCGTCATGAAGAAACTCTTGACCGCGATCGGTGGTGCCGCTCTCGCTGCACTGGGCGCTGCCGGGCTGCGCCGCCGCCGCAAGGCTACCGCCGGTCCACGGAACAGCGACGGTGGCGGCCTGGCCGGGGTCCGGGAACCCCGCCGGCCGCTGCCGACCACCCTGACCAGCGCCGGCGCCGCCCGTTCCGAGGAGTGAGTCGACCGGGGTCGGACGCGGTGGACAGCCGCCGACTGCGAGCCCGGCCCGGCATAGACTCATCCGGTGTCAGGACGGATCACCGACGAGGACAAGGAACGGGTCCGTGACGCCAACCGTATCGAGGCCGTCGTCGGTGAGTACGTGGCGCTGCGGCCCGGCGGCGGCGGAAACCTCAAGGGACTGTGCCCCTTTCACGACGAGAAGTCCCCATCGTTCAACGTCCGACCCTCACACGGCAGCTACCACTGCTTCGGCTGCGGTGAAGGCGGCGACGTGTTCGCCTTCATCGCCTCGCTGGAGCACCTGAGCTTCGCCGAGGCGGTCGAGCGGCTGGCCGATCGGGTCGGCATCACCCTCACCAGGGTGGAGGGCGGGTCCTCCACTCGATCCGAACCGGGCACCAGGTCCAGGCTGATCGCCGCGAACAAGGCGGCCGCCACCTTCTACGCCGAGCAGCTCGAGAGCGCCGAGGCCGCACCGGCCCGGGACTATCTGACCGAGCGCGGGTTCGACCTGCAAGCGGCTGCCACCTTCGGCTGCGGATTTGCCCCCAGCGGCTGGGACAAGCTGGTGAAAGCGCTGCTGGCCCAGGGTTTCTCGCTGCCCGAGCTGATCAAGGGCGGGCTGGCGCGACAAGGCCAGCGCGGGCCGATCGACCAGTTCCACCGGCGATTGCTGTGGACCATCAGGGATGCCGCCGGCGACGTCGTCGGGTTCGGCGCCCGCCGACTGTTCGACGACGACCGGATCGAGGCGAAGTACGTCAACACCGCCGAGACGCCGCTGTACCACAAGTCGCAGATGCTCTACGGGCTGAACCTGGCCAAGCGGGAGATCGCCAAGCAACGCCGAGCGGTGATCGTCGAGGGCTATACCGACGTGATGGCGATGCATCTGGCCGGCATCACCACCGCCGTGGCCTCCTGCGGAACCGCGTTCGGCGAGGAACACATCAGCGTGTTGCGCCGATTCCTGTTGGACCAGGACATCATCCGCGGCGAGGTGATCTACACCTTCGACGGCGACGCGGCCGGCCAGAAGGCAGCGCTCAAGGCGTTCGACTCCGACCAGCGATTCGCCGCCAACACCTATGTGGCCATCGCCCCGGACGGAATGGACCCGTGCGAGTTGCGCCAGGCAAAGGGCGATGCCGCGGTCCGGGCGCTGGTCGAAAAGCCGCGGCACCTCTTCGATTTCGCGATCCGGCACACGCTGTCCGGCTACGACCTGGACAGTCCGGAGGGCCGGGTGGCGGCGAAGGCGGCGACCGTCCCGCAGGTGGCGAAGATCAAGCAGGACGACCTGCGGGTCGAGTTCGCCAGGGAACTGGCCGGCCTGCTCGGCGCGGAGTCCGCGGAGATCCTGTCGCTGGTCCGCCGGGAAGTGCACAGCGCCGAGCGCCGGTCACGGGTATCGGCGCCGACCGCGGGATCTCCGCAGCCGAACCGCGGGGCGCCGACCGGCCCCGTCAGCCAGCTGGTCGGCCCCGCCGGCCAACGGACCGATCCCGATGGCAACCGGCCGCCGCGGCCGTCCGGGCCCCCCGGAACGGACCAGCCGGCCGCTGAGCCGGCAGCCAGTTACGTCCGGCCCGACCCGCGGAACCAGCGATCGATGATCGAAAGGGAAATGCTGAAACTTGCGCTGCAGCAACCGGAATTGGTCGCCGGCGACTACGGCCAGATCCGCGATGTCGCGTTTGTCGAGCCGGCCTACGCGGCGGTCCACGCGGCGATCATCGCGGCCGGCGGCCCGGACTCGGCCGGCCGTGGACCGGTCTGGATGACGACGGTTGGCGGGCATGTGCCGGCCGGCGTGCTGCGCTCGTTGATCACCGAGCTGGCGGTCGAGCCGCCGCGTCGTGGATCTGGCGAGCCGGATGCCAGGTACGCCGGTGCGGTGGTGGCTGCGATGGCCGAACGGGTGGCCGCCGCCGACGAGTCCCGGCTGCAGTCGGCGCTGATGCGGGCGGTCGCCGGCGGCGATCGGGACAAGGCAGCCTCGCTGCAGACCGACCTGTTCAAGGTGACGGCCTATCGGCGGGCGTTGTCCGATCGGGCTCGGGGCGACGGCCGATGAGGCTGTTCCGCCGCAGCATCAGGCTGCCCGACCCACTGCGGCGCACGCTGGACGCCGATGAAGTGGTGCTCGCCTACTCGGTCGCCGTCAACGGCGTGGCAGTGGCGGCCACCCGTCAGCGACTCATCGTGCTGGGCCGCGCAGCGGCCGGACAGCCGAGTCGCGAGCAGGACCCGGCGGTGCCTGATCCGGGCGACTCGCCGAGTTCGGTGTACTGGTCCGAGATCGCGAAGGCACGACTGGCGGACGGAGTACTGAGCGTAGTGCCGCTGGAGAAGGTCGCGTCCTTGCCGGATGGCACCGAGATCCTGCGCGACGGCGATCCATTGACCTTCACCTTCGGCCGCCCGGCCCGACTTACCGACCAGGTGCACAGCAGGGTCCGCCGGTCGGTGGCCGCCAGCCGGCACCTGCCGTGGCCCGGAGCCGGCGGCTGGTTGACCGCCCGCCGGGTGGCCGGGCGGGACGGACTGGTGCTGCAGGTCCGGCTGGATCCGGGAGCCGACCCGGCAGCCGCCGGATTCGTCGATGCGGCGCTGCTGGCCGGTCGGGAATTGATCGACCAGGCGTCGCCCGGCGTCACCGGCGTCGACGACTGATGATTCGGACCGATGGTGGCTACTTCTTGCCGCCCGGCAACAGTTCGCCGACCTTGGCCTGGACGAAGCCGGCCGCACCCTGGACGGCCGGATGGTCGGCGGCCCGCGAGGTCCACCGCTTGATCTGTTCGTATCGCTCGCGGCCGGCCCGGGAGCCGAGCACGTAGCCGATGGCCGCACCCAGCAGCAGTCGGAACATCGGGTGCCTCCTTGTTCGTGGTGCATCATTTGCGGATAGCGGACCGTCCGATAACCGTGACCCGGCGGACGATCCGCGCCGGATCGGTGGGGCGAGTGGGGCTCGAACCCACGACCTGACGGATTATGAGTCCGCTGCTCTGACCAACTGAGCTACCGCCCCACCCCCGGACGATACCCGGCCGCCACGGGCGAATCAGTCAGCGGATCAGTCGGCCCTCGACGGTGCCGCGAGGCAGGATCCGGTGGGCCGAATGTGCGTCACGAGCACCTCCACCGGTGGGTTATTCTTGCCAGGCGCCGTGCCGCTCGCGTGATCGGGGCGGCAGTGCGCAACGGTCCTCCGTAGCTCAATTGGCAGAGCTTCCGACTGTTAATCGGACGGTTGCTGGTTCGAGTCCAGCCGGGGGAGCCCGAGCAATGGCCCGTCACCTGCGAAAACGGGTGGCGGGCCGCCCTGTTTCCGGCGACTTAGTACACCGAACGGCTGGCGCACACGCGTCACAGGGTGCACAATGTGCTCAACTGCAGCTCTTGGCACAGGCGTTACTGGGCCGCAGGACGACAACTGAACACCGAATACATCACCCGCCGGTTGCCACACCGCTCAGGGTCCACGTTGGGGAAGACGAGGAGCCGATTCAGCGGAGGTGCAAGATGGCTGTGCGTGCACAGGCGCGGGGTGTGGTGTACATCCACTCGGCGCCGGCAGCAATCTGTCCGCACGCCGAGTGGGCCTTGTCGTCCGTACTGGGCGATCGGGTGACATTGCTCTGGACGACCCAGCCTGCCTCCCCGGGGCAGATGCGGGCAGACATTTCCTGGACGGGCGAGGCGGGCACCGGAAGCCGGTTGGCCGCCGCGTTGAAGGCCTGGCCGATGCTTCGGTTCGAGATCACCGAGGAACCGAGCGCAGGATGCGACGGCGAACGGATCTGCCATCTTCCTGGTCGAGGTATCTGGCGGGCCGCCACCTCCGCCAACGGTGATGTGATGGTCGGCGAGGACCGCATTCGGGCCCTGCTGTCGCATGGCTACGGTGCCGAAAAGCTCAGCCACGAATTGAATCAGCTGCTCGGCGCCGAGCTGGATGCCGAGTTGGAACCGTACCGCCGCGCAGGCGATGGCACGCCCGTCACCTGGCTGCATCAGGTCGTCTGACCGGGCGATCGATCCAGATCCGCAACCTGGGCCGCGAGCGAACGTCATACCCTGGAGATGCCGAAGTATTTGCGCGCCCGCGACCGGCGACCACGAGAGCTAGGGGTGAGGACCGGTGACCCAGAGACGTCTGACGGCGTATCTCGTCGGGGTCCTGCTGATCTGCCTGCTGGCCGGTGGTGTCGGCGCCTACCTGATCGGTCGGCAGAACGCCGGCAATGCCGCTGCCGGCGAACCGAGCACACCGACCGACGGCGGGTCGAGCACACCGGACCCGACAACGACCGCCGAGAGCCAACCGTCCTCGGCCCCCGCCACCTCGGAGCCGATCGACCCACCGACCACCGACGGCGTCTCCGAGCCGCTGACCACTGCACCGTCGGAGGCCACTACCCCGCCGTCGGCGGAAAGCACCACGGTGGTGCTGGCCGGCGTGGCAGCCGACGACCCACAGGCGGAGGAGATCCGGGAGCTGTTGCAGCGGTACTTCGACGCGATCAACAACCGCGACTACCGGCAATGGGCATCCACCGTCACCAAGGAACAGTCGGCGGCCATCGGGTCCGATCGGTGGAAGGAGGAGTACAGCAGCACCGCTGACACCCAGATCTTCGTCATCGTCATCAACGATGAACCACGTCAGGCCCAACTCACCTTTCGCTCCCGGCAAGATCCGGCGAAGGCACCCGACAAGAAGTCCGAATGTGTGCGCTGGGAGGTCACTCTGCCGCTGACCACGGTCGACGATACCCTGCTGATCGGCGTCTCCAAGGAACACCTCGCCCGGTATCGACCGTGCCCCGGAAGCTGATCCCGCTCGTTACCGGGCTGCCACAGTGCTGCCGCCCGGCGTGGCAGGGTAGAGAGGTTGCCACCTGTTCGTCCAAAGGAGATTTGTGACCCGTCGTCCGTCGGTCCGCCCGTCCCGGCGTCGGCTGGGGTTGGCCACCGGATTGGCGGTGGTGCTGCTCACCGGGTGCGGGAACGATCCGCCGAACCAGGCGGAACTGCTGGCCGCCTCCGGATCCGCGGCGGTCGCATCGACGGATCCACTCTCGTCGACCGCTCCGCCGACCGTTCCCTCGTCGGCTGTGTCACCGGCTGTGTCGTCCCCGACCGCTTCGTCGTCGGCCGCTTCGTCGTCAGCAGCGGCAGCATCCGGCGGGTTCCCATCCACCGCCGGCCGACCGACCTTGGCGATGGGACCACCCATCAACGGGTCCGCGACTGCGTCGGCCGCACACCCGGGCGCCGGCAAGCCGGCGGTGGCGCCGCGACCCTCCATCGGTCCGTTGCGGGTGACCGAGACGGATCGGCGCCGGGCGGCCGCGCTGGTTGCCGGCATGAGCGTCGGAGAACAGGCCGGATCGGTGATCATGCCGGTGGCCAGTCAGGTCGGCGGGAATATCACCGCGATGCATTACGGCGGCGTCATCCTGATGGGTGCCGGCGGAGTGATCGACGGCACCGGCGCCGGCGGACCGGCCAGTGTGCGGGCGCTGGTGGACTCCGTGCAGCGACAGCGAGACGTCTCGGTGCCGGCACCGATGTTGATCGGAGTCGATCAGGAGTATGGCGAGGTGGCCCGACTGGTGCACGGCTTCACCCGGTTCCCCGGAGCCTCCGAGCTGGCCGGCGGCAGCACGGACACGGCCGCCGCGACGGCAGTGACCGAGCAGATCGCCACCGCTGCTGCCGCCGAGATGCGGGCGGTCGGAATCTCGGTCGATTTCGCTCCGGACGCCGACGTGCTGCCGGCCAGCGGGGACTCGGCGATCGGCAGCCGTTCCTACGGCAGCGACCCGAACCGGGTGGCCGCCTTCGTCGCGGCAGCGGTCCGCGGCTACCAGCAGGGGGGAGTGGCCGCCACCATCAAGCATTTTCCGGGGATCGGCCGGATCGCTGCCGACACCCACACCGCATTGCCGACGCTGACCGCCGGTTGTCAGGAATGGTCGCGGACCGAGGCCGTGCCGATGGCGGCCGGAGCGCGGTCCGGCGCAGCACTGGCGATGACCGGGCATGTGCACTTCCCGGCTGTCGGCGTTGATGACGCACCGGCCAGCCTCTCCCCGAGAGTGGTCACAGATCTGTTGCGCGGCAGGGGTTTTTCCGGATGCGTCGGCATCGGATTTCACGGGGTGGCGGTCACCGACTCGATGCAGATGTCGCCGGTGGCAGACCGCTATTCCTCGGCCGAGGCGGCCTGGCGAGCGCTGGCCGCCGGACAGGATCTGCTGCTGATGCCGATCGACCCGGTGGTCGCCGCGCAGGGCATCATCACCGCGGTGAAGGACGGCAGTCTGAGGCCCGCTCGGTTGGCCGACGCGGCCACCACGGTGCTGGCGTTGCGGCTGGCAACTGCCAGGAGCCAGCGACCTTCCTTGGACGTGGTGAATTCCGCCGCCCACCGGGCGCTGGCCGATCAGGGCCGCGCCGGCGGCTGACGGCGGAGTTTCGCGCGCCGACAACGACGGCCCGGAACCTCTGTGCCTCACCGCGTCACGGAGAGCGTGCCCTGCTGAAGCTTGTAGTGGTAGTAACTTTGACCGATTCCGGTCATCCTCTGACCTTCTTGGCGGGAGCGAACACCCAGGTTTCACCGCGCCGCACACCGCCATCGTCAGCGCCACCCACTTGAGGTAGGTAATGGAAGGGACCGAACACTGCGACGGCCTGGGAACAGCAGCATCTGCCTGCGGAGCGATGAATGACGACGTCGCCGCCATCAGCGCGGTGAGTCCGATGACGGGGGCCTACACACTGATCTTCAACGGTTCCCCTTTCGTGACGTCACTCTTCGGTGGGATGACGAGGGGGCCCGCTCAGCATGGGCCGCCGGCTGATCGCGATCATTCGGCAGAATCCTGCCGCTGTTGCTGGCTGAAGGCAACCATCGGTGCCCGTGAATCCGCCTTCCGGGCCCGCCGATAGCTCGACAGGTTGGCGGACGTCGCCGACATCATCTGGTTGACGTTGCCGCGGCCGTAGCTCATTGAATGGTCACTGCCGACGCCGAGTCCCGAGCCGACCTCGATGGCGTCCTGATCCGCGCCCATGTACAGAAACTGCCAGTCGTAGTTCGTGGTCTGCTGCTGGACCAACGCCTTCACCGCGGGACGATGCCATTCGTGACTGGCGTTCTCCTGCCCGTCGGTCATGATGGCCACCACGATGTTGCCCGGCCGTTCGTCCTCCGGCATTGCGGCCAGGGTGGCGCCGGTGTCGGTGATCAGCCGGCCGATGGCGTCCAGCAGCGCGGTGCTTCCTCTGGGTGCCAACGCCAACGGTGGAACGTCGGCCACCGGTCGGTCGGTGTAGACCACCTCGTAGGAGTCGTCGAACTGGGCCAGGGTGACCCGGCAGTCGCCGACAGCGGCCCGCTGTTCGGTGATGAAGGCGTTGAATCCGCCCTCGGTGTCGGACTTGATGCTCTGCATCGATCCGCTGCGGTCGAGCAGGAAGTACAGGTGGGTCAGATCGGCTCGGGTCATGGTGATTCTCCTCAGGTGTTGCGACGTGGCTTGAATCGCAACGGTTCTCGGGGTTCGGCGGTCCGGGCGGTCCCGGTCTCCTGGTCGTACTGCGCTCGCTGCACGCCGGCCGCGGTCACCCGGCCGGCGTCGTTGGCATAGGCGCCGAGGCTGCTGGTCCGGGCCAGCCTCGGACCGACGGCATTCTCCGACAGACCGACGCTGGCGCCGGCCGACCGCAGGCTGGCCTGGCCGGCCAGGACCGCCTGCGCCATGGTGTCGTCGATCAGACCGGTCAGCCGATCCGCTGCCGACCGCAGGTGCGGCAGTGCGGCGGTCGGTTCCAGACCCTCCGCGGCGGCGAGATCCGCCCGGAGGGATTCCAGTGACGAGTGCTGGTCGAGTGCCATGACGTCACCCTACCGCATAAACTGCGGCGCCGCAGGAAAAGCGGCCGGTACCCCGTGTGATGTCGGGGTTAGGGCCGGCCTTCGGAGGTAGCGCAAAGCTGGCGCGACACGCCGATCGTCGGTGGCGTGTCGCAACAGGATTCCGCTACCTGCCCGGCCACCGGGCGCACGGCCCCCACGAGGTAGCGCAAAGCTGCGCGACACGCCGATCGTCGGCGGCGTGTCGCGGCAGGGTTCCGCTACCTACTCGGCCGGCCGACTACCTGCCCAGCCGGCCGACTACCTACCCGGCCGGCCGGCTACCCGTCCGCCGAAACCAATGTCCAGAATTACAGCGGAATGTTGCCGTGCGCTCCGCGTCCGGCCGGTGCGGAGGCCAGCGCCTCGGCCACCCGCCGACGGGTTTCGGCCGGCGTGATTACGTCGTCCACCACGCCGAGCTCGACAGCGCGGGCGACTCCGCCGGCATTGCGCTCCTGCTCTTCGGCCAGCTGCTCAATGAAGGCTTCGCGATCCTGTTCCGGCACCGCGGCGATCTTGCGGCGGTGCAGGATGCCGACGGCGGCCTTGGCTCCCATCACTGCGATCTCGGCATCGGGCCAGGCGAACACCGCGGTGGCGCCGAGCGCCTTTGAGTTCATCGCGATGTAGGCGCCGCCGTAGGCTTTGCGGGTCACCAGGGTGACCCGTGGAACCACCGCCTCGGCGAAGGCGTGCAGCAGCTTGGCGCCGCGGCGGAGCACTCCGTCCCACTCCTGACCGACACCGGGCAGGTAGCCGGGCACATCGACGATCACCAGCAACGGAACCCCGAAGGCGTCACACATCCGGACGAACCGGGAGGCCTTCTCGGCCGAGACCGAGTCCAGACAGCCGCCCAGCCGCAGCGGATTGTTCGCGATCACGCCGACGGTGCGACCGCCCAGCCGACCGAGCCCGATCACCACGTTGGGTGCCCACTTGGCCTGCAGCTCTTCCATTGGGCCGTCCAGGATCTTCTCGATCAGCGGCCGAACGTTGTAGGCCCGGTTGCGCTGCTCCGGCAGCACGCTCGCCAGTTCCGGGTCGTCCTCGATGCCGGCGACTCCGGAGATGCCGGGGCGGGAGAACAGCGACGTCACCGTGCGGGCGCGGACATAGGCGTCGTCTTCCGAGTCGGCCACGATGTGCACCACACCGGATTTGCGGCCGTGGGCGGACGGGCCGCCGAGGGCCTCCATGTCGACCTGTTCACCGGTCACCGACTTCACCACGTCCGGCCCGGTGACGAAAATTCTGCCGTCCGGGGACATGATCACGATGTCGGTGAGCGCCGGTCCATAGGCGGCGCCGCCGGCGGCCGCACCGAGGACCACCGAGATCTGCGGCACCCGGCCGGAGGCGCGGACCATCGCCGCGAACATGTTGCCGACTCCGTCCATCGAGGCGGCTCCCTCCTGCAACCGGGCACCGCCGCAGTGCCACAGACCAATCACCGGCACTCGTTCGCGGACCGCGGTGTCGATGGCGTCGACGATGTGCCGGCAGCCCTCGAAGCCCATGGCACCGCCCTGTCTGGTGGCGTCGGTGCAGTAGGCGATCACCTTGGCGCCGTCGATCCGGCCGCGGACCGCCCACACTCCGGAGGTGTCCGTCGGGTGCAGTTCGACCAACGTGCCGGGATCGAGCAGCTTGACCAGTCGGACCTCCGGTTCCCGGGGGTCGAGTTGGCGGGGACCGGTCGGCGCCGACGCCGGTGGCTCGGCGGCCGGTGACAAGGGTTCGGACGCAGCGGCTGCGGTGGTGGGCGTAGCGGTCACGGGGATATCAGTCCTTGGTGAACAGCAGAGCGACGTTGTGACCGCCGAAGCCGAAGGAGTCGCTGATCGCCGCGGTGAGCGCGACTTCCAGCGTTTCGGTGGCGACATCGAGGTGGATGGCCGGGTCGAGGTTGAACACGTTGGTGGTGCCGGGAACGATGTCGTTCTTGACGGCCAACAGGGTGGCGATGCCCTCCACCGCGCCGGAAGCGCCGAGCAGGTGACCGGTCATCGACTTGTTCGCAGTGACCACCGGATGGTCGCCGATGGAGGCGAGGATCGTCTTCGACTCGGCGATGTCGCCGACCGGGGTGGAGGTGGCGTGCGCATTGACGTGTCCGACGTCCTTGGCCTCGATACCGGCAGTGCGCAGCGCCTTCGCGATGGCCCGGCTGGATCCTTCGCCGTTGGGTTCGGGTGCGGTGATGTGGAAGGCGTCGTTGGACATCCCGACGCCGGCCAGCACACCGTAGATCTGGGCGCCGCGGGCGACCGCGTGGTCGCGTCGCTCCAGGACCATCATTCCGGCGCCCTCACCCAGTACGAAGCCGTCCCGGTCGACATCGAACGGTCGGGAGGCGGTGGCCGGGTCGTCGTTGCGGGTGGAGGTGGCCCGCATCTGGGCGAAGCCGGCGACCGGCAGCGGGCAAATGCAGGCCTCGGCGCCGCCGGCCAGCGCGATGTCGATGTCGCCTTCCTTGATCATCCGCCAGGCCCAGGCCAGGGCTTCGGCGCCGGAGGCGCAGGCCGACACCGGCGCATGCACCCCGCCGCGGGCCTTCACCCAGAGCCCGACGGCCGCTGCCGGACCGTTGGGCATCAGCATCGGGACGGTGAGGACGGCGACCTTACGCAGGCCCTCGGTCTCCAGCAGATCATCCTGGGTGAGCAGGGTGACGGCACCACCGACGCCGGTCCCGACCAGCGCCCCGATCCGGATCGGATCCACCTCGGGCGAACCCGCGTCGGCCCAGGCCTCTCGGGCGGCGATCAGCGCCACCTGCTGGCTGCGGTCCAGCCGGCGGGCCTCGACCCTGGGCAACACGTCCAGCGGTTCGACCTTCAGGCCGGCCTTGATCCGGTTCGGCAGATCGAACTTCTCGATCCACGGTTCATCGTTCTTCGTCACCCCGTTGGTGCCGTCGAGCAGCGCCTGCCAGGTCTCCGGCGCGGTACCACCGACCGGGGTGGTGGCGCCGATCCCGGTGACGACGACGTCGTGGTCTGTCATGTGCAGTGCGCTCCTCGGTGCGGCGACGTGCTGGCTCATCCGTGGGTGGTGGACGAGGGTACGGGTGGGTCCGGGGCGGACCCGCGGGCGCCGGTGACGCAGGTCCGGGGGTGCCCGTCACAGCGGCACCGGCGCCCAACCGGCCGTCAGGCCTTGTTGCGTTCGATGTAGCTGACGGCGTCCTGCACCGTCTTCAGGTTGGCCAGCTCGTCGTCCGGGATCTTGACTCCGAACTTGTCCTCGGCCTGTACGGCGATCTCGACCATCGACAGCGAGTCGATGTCCAGATCGTCGGTGAACGACTTTTCGGCGGTCACGTCGGCCGCGGGCACTCCGGCGACCTCTTCGACGATCTCGCCCAGTCCGGCCAGGATGTCCTCGTTGCTCACAGTCGTTCCTCTCGCTGCTGGTGCCGCCGGTGGATCCGGTTCGGCTGGTGTCGCCTGCATTCTTACCGACATTGCTCGGTCAATCACTGCACCGCACTCACTCGCGTCACCGCCTGCGGCGCCACCACACTAGGGCGCCACCACCCTAAGGACAGGCACACGGGGACAGCCACCCTAAGGACAGCCACCCTAGGGACAGCGGAAGACTTGGGCGCCGTAGGTCAGGCCGGCTCCGTAACCGACCGCCAGCACCAGTTCGCCGGACCGGACCTCGCCGGCCTGTCGCATCCGGTCCAGGGCGATCGGGATGGACGCCGATGAGGTGTTGCCGGTGGTCACGATGTCCCTGGCCACCCGCACATCCGGCTTCGCGCCGGCGGCGATCACCTTCTTGGCGATGGCATCGACGATCCGCAGATTCGCCTGATGCGGCGCCAGGACGTCGATGTCGGCCAGTTCGACGCCGGCGCGTGCTGCCGCTTCGATGGCGACCGGTGCGATCTCCGTGGTGGCCCACCGGAACACCGCCTGGCCCTCCTGGTAGACGAAGGAGTGCCGATCCTTGACGTGGATCTTGTCGGTGTTCTCGATGGAACATCCCCAGGCCACCGGTCCGATCTCGGCGGTGTCGGCGCCAGTGACCACGACGGCGCCGGCCCCGTCGGCGAAGATGATGGCGTTCGACCGGTCGGTCGGGTCGATCCAGTCGGTCATCTTCTCCGTGCCGATCAGCAACACCGTCCGGGCGTCACCGGACCGGATCAGCGCGGACGCGGTGGCCAGGCCGTAACAGAACCCAGCACAGGCGGCGTTGATGTCGAACGAGCCGGGGGCGTCGATGCCCAGCGCGCCGGCGATCTGGGTGGAGGCGTGTGGAATCTGCGAGGGCAGGGTGCAGGTGGCCACGATCACCAGATCGATGTCCGCGGAGCTGAGCCCGGCATCGGCGATGGCCAAGCCACCGGCCGCCGCGCCCATCATCGCGACCGATTCGGTGTCGTCGGCGAACCGGCGCTCGGCGATGCCGACCCTGGAGCGGATCCACTCGTCGTTGGTGTCAATCGTTTGAGCGAGATCGTCGTTGCTGACAACCCGCTGCGGTCGGTAGTGCCCGAGACCGATGATCGTGCTGCCGATCGCACCCGATCGCTGGCTGATGGTGCCGGTCATCCGGGTTGTCCTGTCGCAGTGTGTTCGTCGATGAACGCCTGTGCGGCCGCCAGGTCGTCCGGGGACTTCAGAGCCATCGTCGTCACTCCCTTGAGTTCGCGTTTCGCCAGACCGACCAGTGTGCCGGACGGCGGCAACTCGAGCACACCGGTGACGCCGAGTGCGGCGAACGTGGCCATGCACCGGTCCCAACGAACTGGCGAGGTGAGTTGGCCCAGCAGCAGTTCCAGGTATCGGCGGCCGGAGTCGACCACGGATCCGTCGGAGTTGGTCAGCAACGGGCGATCGGGATCGGCCGGATCCAGTTCGGCGATCCGCGGCGCCAGGGTGAGCTGGGCCGAAGACATGTAGTCGGTATGGAATGCGCCGGCCACCTGAAGCGGAATGACCCTGATGCCGTCGGGCGGGCTCGCCGCCAAACCGGCGATGTCGGTGGCCGAACCGGCCGCGACCACCTGGCCGCCGCCGTTCACGTTGGCGCCCACCAGATTCCGCGCCTCCAAGGCGGCCAGCACCAGCGAGATGTCCGGGTTCATGCAGGCGGCCATCGAGGAGGGGGCCAGTGCGCAGGCCGCCTGCATCGCTCGGCCGCGGACGCCGGCCAGCACCGTCGCCTGCTCGGCATCGAGCACTCCGGCGATGGCGGCGGCGGCGAGCTCGCCGACCGAGTGGCCGGCCGTCACCGCACTGGTCGGAACCTCGAGCTGGCCGGCGGCGAGCAGTGCGGCGGCGACCACCAACGGCTGGGTGACGGCGGTGTCCTTGATCTCGTCGGCGTCGGCCTCGGTGCCCAGTCGGCGCAGATCGAGCTCGGCCGCCGTCGACCAGCCGGCGAGAGTGGCGTCCAGTCCATCGAGCTCGAGCCAATCGGCGAGCATTCCGGGCTTCTGGGCTCCCTGTCCGGGAGCAACGATGGCCAGCACGGGGTCAGTCAAACAGCTGGGCGGTCCGGCGGGGCTGACGGGTGGCACCAAGACCTCCCTCGGAGTATGTCGAGACCCTCCAAGTCACTCGGCTGATTCGGCCAAATGGGCGATGGCTCGGTTGCTACAGAGGCAGCACTTCGAGCCCGGCGGGGAGCAATCCGGCGGCGACCAGTTCGACCGTCACCAGCACCGCCAGCGACTGCACCAACAGCAGACCGATCAGCACCAGCAGTTGGGTGGCGCCGGCCTGCCAGGCCGAGGCTCCCGCCAACAGCACCCCGATGAAGGCGCCAGGCAGCGTCACCAGACCGACCGTGCGGGTCTGATCCATCCCCGGAACCAGGGCAATGGAAGCGGCCGGCCGGCCCACCAGGTGCACCGACTGACGGCGGGTCAGTCCGATGGACAGCGCCGCTTCGTACTCGCCGCGCCTACTGAGCAGCTCCTCGCCGAGCCGTCGGCCGGACAGCGAGGTGGCGACCATCGAATTGCCGATCAGAATGCCGGCCATCGGCAGCACTGCGACCGGGTGCAGCGGGACGGCCCCACTGATCAGGATCAATGCCACCACCGGGAACACCCCGGTGACGATCGGCACCGCTGCCCACCAGCCAGGCCCGCGCACCGAACCAGCAATGCGGTGGGCTGCGGTGCCGGCGGCGACCACGATCATCAGCAGCAGGAAGGCGAAGGTCCACCACAGCGAGCGCAACACGAACAGGATGACGGCACTGACCGCCGCCAGCTGCACAGTGGCGCGGACAGCGGCGATCAAGGTCGACCGGCCGTCGCCGAGGCCGCCGAGTTGAACGACCAGTGCGGCGCCGATGGTGAGCGCCACCAACGCGATCGCCAGGCGGGGCCCGAGCTCGACGGTGGTCACGGGCGTCACGCTAATCCCGCGGCGCGATGATCATGGCGTGCTGCCCGCTTTTCGGCTGCGTTTCGTCCGGTTTGCCGTGCAGCACATCATGATCACCAGCAGGACAGTAACTATTAGGCGGGCGGACCGAGCCGGCCGAGCACCAGTGCCACCCGAAGAGCGAACTGGTCGCGGCCGTCCCAGGGGTCGCGACCGGTGAGTTCGGCGATCCGGCGCAGCCGGTACCGCATCGTGTTCGGGTGCACGAACAACGAACGAGCCGCCGGTTCCAGGGCGCCGGAGTGTGCGAGATAGGTCTCCAGCGTCAGCAACAGCGGCGAGCCGGGCCGGTCCAACGGCACAAACACGGTGCGGCGCAATCGATCCGCCGCCCTGGCATCGCCGCGGATCACTCGCTCGGCGAGCAACTCTGCTGCCGCCACCGGACGCGGGGCGGACGGCCAGGCGGCGGCTGCATCCAGTCCGGCGAGCGCTTCGGCGGCCGACTCGACCGCACCGCCAAGACCAGCGGCGAGCGGACCGCTGACCACCGGACCGTCGCCGAACAGCTCGACGATCGACTTCTCGACCGGCTCGACGCCGGCCAGCAGGATCACCAGCCGGGTGCCCTGAGTACCGGCCATCGCCGCCATCCGACGGCGCCGCGACCAGTCGGCGACGGCTGCCACCGCGGACTGGGCATCGCCGGCCGGTGCGGTGCCGACCAATACCAGGGTCGACGCGTTCGCGTCCCAGTTCAGGGTGGCGGCCCGCGAGGTGAGTTGCCCGAGTTGCTGACCGCGCAGTACGCCGTCGACGACCGCGGACTCGACCCGGGCATCCCAGGAACCCCTGGTCTCGGCAGCCGCGGCATAGACGCCGGCGGCGGCGAAGGCGATCTCCCTGCTGTAGCGCAACAACGAATCGGCCAGCGCCGCCTGTTCGTCGTCGGTCTCGCCCAGTCCAGGAAGGTGTTCGTCCGCCACCGAGATTGCCAGTCGGACCAGTTCGACGGTGCGCCGGAACGACACCGAGCGCATCAGGTCACGCGGGGCGGTGCCGAACACCTGCTCGGTCAGTCGCGAACTGGTCGACGCCCCGGTCGCCCAGCTGACGTAGCCCGAGATGCCCGCCTGGGCAACGAGTGTCACCCACGATCGTTGGTCGGCGGGCAGGATCCGGAACCAGGAGAGGCGTTCGTCCATCAGCGCGACGGCGCGGGTGGCCAGACCGGCCGATGCCCGCTCCACCCGGCGCAGGGTGCCGGCGCTGACCCCGGGAGCGCCAGGTGCGTTGTCGAAAGATGGCATGCCGGAAGCCTGCCAGCGCCGCCCTGCGGGGATCGCCGGGGGGCGGCCAACAGGGCGGATGACCGGCCGCTGTCAGCCGGCCGATCCAGCTAGCAGGTACTGCGAAGGCCGGCCTCGCCAGGAGGCCGGCCTTCGCCGCTGAGCTGGTGTCGGACCGGTCAGGCTGGGACGACGTTGGACGCCTGCGGGCCCTTCGGTGACTGTTCGACCTCGAAGGTGACCGCCTGGCCTTCTTCCAGACTCTTGTAGCCGGCGCCGCCGATCGCGCTGTAGTGCACGAACACGTCCGCCGAACCGTCGTCGGGGGAGATGAAGCCGTAGCCCTTCTCCGCGTTGAACCACTTCACAGTTCCCAGCGCCATGCTTGCTCTCCTCAGAGCGAGTCCGCGGCCGTGGTGATGACAGTCGCGGAGATGGAACACCCCGGTGATGGATCCCACCGAGGGGATGCGCCTTACCCCAGAAGGCGCCTCACGGTCACCAGAGGAAGAGCAACAACAGCGCGAACGCTACCGCGTCACCCGCTCGTGCGGAAGGAGTGGAATCCGGTGGAACAGACCGTGATCACATCGTCATCTAGACCGTCGAGCCGGCGGTCATCCCGGGCCGTCCCGAGATGTCCTGTTCGGCCGGAACCCGCTGACGCCCGGTGGGCCTCAGGACTCGCCGCCGGCATTGCCGGAGGTACCGGCCGTGACGTCGGCCAACTGGTACTTGACCGCTGCCTCCGCGGCCGCCCCCTGCCGGTACTCGCCGCGTCGCTCCAGCGCCGACAGGGTCGCCACCACGATCGACGGGCCGTCGATCAGGAAGTGCCGGCGGGCGGCTGCCCGGGTGTCGGAGAAGCCGAACCCGTCGGCGCCCAGGGCGAGGTAGTCGCCCGGGACCCATGGTGCGATCTGGTTCTGCACCGCGCGCTGGTAGTCGCTGGTGGCGATCACCGGGCCGGGGGCGCCGGTCAACGCCCGGCTCACATACGGCTCACCGTGATCGCCAGCAGGGTCGAGAACCCTTGCCCGCTCGATGGTCTCGGCATCCCGGCGGAGTTCGGACCAACTGGTCACGCTCCACACGTCGGCCGCTACATTCCAGTCCTGGGCGAGCAGGTCCTGCGCCTCCAGTGCCCACCGCACGCCGACGCCGGAGGCGAGCAGTTGCGCGCTGGCCCGGTCGTCGGATTCGGTGGCCGGGTTCAGCAGGTACATCCCGCGCAGCAGTCCGTCGACGTCCAACTCGGCGGGCTGCGCCGGCTGTACGTACGGCTCGTTGTACATGGTGATGTAGTAGATGACGTCCTCGCCCGCCGGGTGGGTCTCGGTCCGGCCGCCCTCGCCGAACATCCGGCGCAGCCCGTCCTTGACGATGTGCCCGATCTCGTACCCGTACGCAGGGTCGTAGGCCAGCACGTGCGGCATGGTCGCGGCCAGCAGATGCGAGTGTCCGTCCGCATGCTGCAGGCCCTCGCCGGTCAGCGTCGTCCGTCCGGCGGTGGCGCCCAGTACGAAGCCGCGAGCCATCTGGTCGCCGGCCGCCCACAACCCGTCGCCGGTCCGCTGGAACCCGAACATCGAGTAGAAGATGTACATCGGGATCATCGGCAGGCCGTGTGTCGCATAGGACGTGCCGACCGCGGTGAAGGTGGCCACCGAACCGGCCTCGTTGATGCCCTCGTGCAGCACCACACCTTGCTCGGATTCCTTGTACGCCAACATCAGATTGGCGTCCACCGCGGTGTACAGCTGGCCCGACGGGTTGTAGATCTTCTGGGTCGGGAAGAACGAATCCATCCCGAAGGTTCGCGCCTCGTCCGGGATGATCGGCACGATCCGATCGCCGATCGCCTTGTCCTTGAACAGGTCTCGGACCAGTCGGACGAACGCCATGGTGGTGGCGATCTCCTGCTTGCCGGACCCGCGCTGGACTGCTTCGTAGACCTTGTCGTCCGGATCCGGCAGCACCGGCGCCGTCACCCGGCGTTCCGGCAGGTAGCCGCCCAGCTTGGACCGGCGCTGCTGCAGATAGCCGATCTCCGGGGCGTTCTGACCCGGGTGGTAGTACGGCGGCTGGTACGGATCGGCTTCCAGTGCCTCGTCGGTGATCGGGATGTGCAGATCGTCCCGGAACGACTTGAGATTGTCCAGGGTCAGCTTCTTCATCTGGTGGGTGGCGTTGCGGCCCTCGAAGCTGGAACCGAGGTGATAGCCCTTGATGGTCTTGGCCAGGATCACCGTCGGTTGGCCGACGTGATCCATCGCCGCTTGGTACGCGGCATAAACCTTGCGGTAGTCGTGCCCGCCGCGTTTGAGGTTCCAGATGTCGCCGTCACTCATCGAGGCGACCATCGACTTGGTGCGCGGGTCGCGACCGAAGAAGTGCTCGCGGACGTAGGCTCCGTCGTTGGCCTTGTAGGTCTGGTAGTCGCCGTCGGCGGTGGTGTTCATCAGATTCACCAGGGCACCGTCCCGATCGCCCTGCAGCAGCGGGTCCCATTCGCGACCCCAGATCACCTTGATGACGTTCCAGCCGGCCCCCCGGAAGAAGGCCTCCAGTTCCTGGATGATCTTGCCGTTGCCGCGTACCGGACCGTCCAGCCGCTGCAGATTGCAGTTGATCACGTAGGTCAGGTTGTCCAGCCCGTCGACAGCCGCCACATGGATCAGCCCGCGCGACTCCACTTCGTCCATTTCGCCGTCGCCCAGGAACGCCCAGACATGCTGCTGCGAGGTGTCCTTGAGGCCGCGGTGGTGCAGATACCGGTTGACCCGCGCCTGCTGCAGGGCGTTCATCGGGCCCAGACCCATCGACACCGTCGGGAATTCCCAGAAATCCGGCATCAGCCGTGGATGTGGATAGCTGGGAATGCCGCCGCCGGGGTGGCTGACCTCCTGCCGGAAGCCGTCCATGTCGTTCTCGCTGAGCCGGCCCTCGAGGAAGGCCCGGGCGTACATCCCGGGGGACGCATGCCCCTGAAAGAACACGTGATCGCCGCCGCCGGGATGGTCCTTGCCGCGGAAGAAGTGGTTGAACCCGACTTCGTACAACGAGGCCGAGGAGGCGTAGGTCGAGAGATGTCCGCCGACTCCGATGCCCGGCCGCTGGGCTCGGTGCACCATGACCGCCGCGTTCCAGCGGATCCAGGCGCGGTAGCGGCGCTCGATCTCTTCGTCACCGGGGAAATCAGGTTCCGCTGCGGTCGCAATGGTGTTGATGTAGTCGGTGGTGGTCAGCGCCGGCAGCCCGACGTGCTGTTCCCTGGCTCGGCCGAGCAGCCGCAACATCAGGTACCTGGCGCGCTGACGTCCGCCGGCGTCCAACATCGAGGAGAATGAGTCGAGCCATTCCTCGGTTTCCTCCGGGTCGACATCTGGCAGTTGGGCCGCCAGCCCGTCCCGGATCATCCGATGCATCGGAACGTCGGTCCGACTGCCCGCGGGCTCGGCGACTTCTTCGAACTCTGCCAAGGGATCTCCTCGTCACCATCCTGGGCCGGTCGGCTGATGTCTGCGGCCCCGGTCTTTGGTTCCGGCCGTGTGCACGATGAGCAGACGGTCAGGTTTCCATCCTCCCCCATCAGGGCACCGGCGAGTGAACCGGGCCAGCTTCGCGCGAGGGCCGTTCGATGCATAGGGTGTGCGCGAGCGGCAAAGCCGCCGCCGGGTGGCACGTTGATCTGGATGACGCAGGCGAAGGGACATCGATAGTCGTGAGTGGAGGCTCGTCGGACGCTGCGGCGGTCGTGGCACGGTTCGGCTTGTCGGCCGGTGACGCCGTGGGGGAAATGGGGTACGACGAGGACGTCGACCATGACCTGCGGGACGCCGTCGAGGCGCTGACCAGCACCGAGTTGGTGGACGAGGACGCCGACGAGGTCGTCGACTCGATCCTGCTGTGGTGGCGGGACGGCGACGGAGACATCACCGACGCGATGGTCGACGCACTGACCCTGCTGGCCGACGACGGGGTGATCTGGCTGTTGACGCCCAAGACGGGTCGCAGCGGCTACGTCGAACCGAGCGAGATCGCCGAGGCCACCCGCACCGCGGGGCTGTCGCAGACCAGCAGCGTCGGCAGCAGCGACGACTGGATGATCACCCGGTTGGCCAGAGCCCGCGCCCCCCGGCAGAAGCGCTGACCGCGCTTCAACCTCGGTGTGCGCCGAGACACCTGACTGTGCAAGGAGTCTGGATCGATGACGGTCGCCGTGGGTGACACCGCACCCGCCTTCACCCTGCCCGACAGCGACATCCGGTCGGTGTCGCTGGCTGACTTCGCCGGCCGGAAGGCCGCCTTGGTGGTGTTCTATCCGTTCGCCTTCTCCGGCCTCTGCACCGGCGAATTGACTGCGGTCTCGGAAGATCTGGCCACCTTTCAGAACGAGCAGGTGCAGGTACTCGCGGTATCCACCGATTCCACCTACACGTTGAAGGCGTGGTCGCAGGCGGAGCGGTTCGATTTCCCGCTGTTGAGCGATTTCTGGCCGCACGGCGCGGTCGCGCAGAGTTACGGCGTGTTCAACGACCAGGCCGGAATGGCGGTGCGCGGCACGTTCCTGGTCGGCGCCGACGGGTTGGTGAGTTTCGCCGAGGTGAACGGACCCGGAGAGCCGCGGGACCAGGCGGCCTGGAAACGGGCCATAGCGGCCCTGCCCGGCTGACCGTCCCGACAGCCCGCCCCGACTACGCTGGCGGACATCTCGCCGACGGCCAGCGCCGTGGGTGTCAGGGCGCGTAGCTCAGCGGAAGAGCTCCCGGTTTACACCCGGGCGGTCGGCGGTTCGAACCCGTCCGCGCCCACCCAAATTCCATGGCAGCGGTGCGCTGCTGCCGCAGTCCAACCCTGACGAGCGGATGTTCCCCCGTTCGTCTCGGCCAAATGGAAAAATGCGAAGCTGATCGACGCTGTCGGTGAGCATTTGGGGTGAGGCGGCCACCCGATATCGTCAGCTGCGCGTTCGGTGTCGACGGACAGTGTTGCAACCCTGTCCGTTCCGTCCGACTGGGCCGCGAACGGGGGCGATGACTTGGCCATCGTTATGCATTCGAGATAGCGTCCCGCGCAACCCGGGTGTCGACCTACAGTCCCGCCTGGCCACCATGCGGTCGCCGGACTTCTCATCGCCGACCGTGGGCTGCAGCGAGATGTCTTCGCATGTTCGGGATCGCAGTGGCCTGTGTCCACAGCGCACAACCGCGCCGAACCGAGGGAATTGCCCCATGCGTCACGCTGAGCCGATCCTTGCTGTGGCCAACCTCAATGTGGCAGATCCCGGTGATCAGCCGTCCGCCGCCACCGCAGCGGGCGGGTATCGGTCCGGCCGGCACCGTGGAGCGGCCGGCCGTCGACCCTGGCGGGCGGCGATCGCCGGTCTGGCCCTGATCACCTCCGGCCTGTTGATCGCCGGTCCGGTGTCGGCAACTCCGGCCGGTACCGCCGGAACAGCGCCGGCGGCGGCGCCCGCCGCCGGGCTCTCACTGGCCGGCGCCGCGGAGCCTCGGTTGGCCGCGGTGGTCCGCTACGCGATGTCGGCCATCAGCCAACGTGTTCCGTATACCTACGGCGGTGGCCACGGCGCGACGCCGTCGCTCGCCGGCGGCGCGGACTGCTCCGGCTTCATCCGGTGGGCCTATTACCAGGCATTCGGCACCGACATCGGCAGCGGCAGCGCCGACAGCATGATTCGCACTTCCGGCAAGTTCACCATGGTCGCGAACCCGGTGCCCGGCGACGTCGCACTGTTCGGCAACGGAGGCGAAGCACCGGCCTTTCACGCCGGCATCTACATCGGCCAGCAGGACGGCCGGGCGGCCATGGCCGCCGAGGTACAGACCGGCGAAACGGCCAGGGTCCAGTACGTCTGGGGCGATCTGATCGGCTACTACCGCTATCGCGGGGCCGGCGCGGCCGACCTTCCGCCGCCCGGTTTCTCCGGATTCAACATGGTGGCAGCCAAGGCGCCGACCAGGGTCGCAGCCGCACTGACCGCCGGCACCGTCAGCCCTGGCCAGAAGTCCGGTATGCGGGTTGCAGTGCGGACAACCGGGGACGCACCGCTGGCGCTGGCGACCGTGACGCTCTATTCGCGAACACCCGGCCACGCGTTCGCTGCCGCGGCACAGGCGACCACCGACAGTCGAGGCAATGCGGTGTTCTCGCTGACCGGGGACTACAACGGCCACGTGTATTCCGTGCGGTACGGCGGCGACACACGTCACAACGGCAGTTACACGCCGTTGCTGAGTCAATGGGCCCGATCTCCGATTCGGGTCACTGCCGGACTCTTCCACCCGCTGACGAGGTCCAGTACTGCGGTCTTGAGCGGCGCTACCTCGCGGCAGCTGGCCGGCGCATTCGCCGTACTCCAGGTGCCCACCGGCCACGGTTGGGTACAGGCCGGGGGCCCGGTCCGGGTGAGTCCGCAGGGAGGGTTCACCATCAGCTGGTCGGTCGGTGCGGCCGGTCATCGCGACTACCGGGTCCACATCCCCCAGGTGACCAGTCTGATGCAGGTCGGCATCGTCACCCCGACCTACCCGGTGTCGGTGCGCTGACCCGGACGCCGACCTCGACGGGCACGTGCGCCAAGGTTGATGCGGCCGGGACGATCTGTGCAGTCACCGGCCTCATGTCAGCGCCCCGCCGGGTGAACCCGACTCGACTCGGCCTGTGAACCCGACTCGACTCGGCCGGTGAACCCGACTCGACTCGGCCGGTGAACCCGACTCGACTCGGCCGGTGAACCCGACTCGACTCCGTCGATGACGATCCCGACCAGGCGCTGCAGACCGATCGGTAGTTTGGGATGACCCAGGACGATCTGGTCGAAGCGGAAGGTGAACGGGTGAGTTCTGCAGGGTCGGGGAGCAACGGACGTCGAGGTGCGGTGGCATCGATCCGGCCGCGGGCGAAAGCGGTGACGACAGCGGCGCGATCGCGAGTGATGGGGTTCGTCGCCCGCCGGGCATTGGCGTGGCAGCAGGCCCGCGGCCGGTCGCCCCTGGCGCTGCTGCCGGCGTCGGTCACCATGCCGTTGCGCCGCAACGGACTCGACCCGTTGCCGGCACTGGCCGAACTGCGCTCGAGCCGGCCGGTGAGCCGACTGCCGGTGCCGTTCGGAGTGAACATCTGGCTGATCACCGGTTACCAGCAGGCCAAGGAGGTGCTGGCCGACACCGAACGGTTCAGCAACGATTTCGCCAACATCTCGGCCGACCCTTCCTTGGTGGCGGCGATCGGCGGCGACGCGAACGACAAGGACCCCGGCGGACTCGGGATGGCCGATCCGCCCGATCACACCCGGCTGCGGAAGATCCTGACGCCGGAGTTCACCATGCGCCGACTGGCCCGGTTGACGCCGCGGCTCGAGGAGATCGTCGAGAACCAGTTGGACGCGATGGCCGCCGAGGCCATCCGTGGTGGGGCAGCCGGCGGCAGCGCCGTCGACCTGATGGAGCTGTTCTCGCTACCGATCCCGTCGCTGGCGATCTGCGAGTTGCTGGGTGTTCCGTATTCGGATCGCGATGAGTTCCAACGGCTCTCGGTCGCCAGGTTCGACCTGTTCGCCGGGGCCGGTGCCTCGCTCGGGGCGATCTCCGAGTCACTGGAGTACCTGATGGCGGTGGTCGCCAAGCAACGCAAGGACCCCGGCGACGGCTTGCTCGGGATGATCATTCGCGAGCACGGCGACTCGATCGACGACCGCGAGCTGGCCGGTCTGGCCGACGGCATTCTGGTCGGTGGGTTCGAGACGACGGCGAGCATGCTGGCGCTGGGTGCCCTGGTGCTGCTGACGGACCCCTCGACCAGGGACCTGATCCGGACCGACCGGGACGCGATCGGGCCGTTCGTCGAGGAACTGCTGCGATATCTGACGGTGGTCCAGGTGGCGTTCCCGCGGTTCGTCCGAACCGACTGCGAGGTCGGCGGAGTACCGATCGCCGCCGGCGACATGGTGTTGGTGTCCTTGTCCGGGGTAGATCGCGACCCGGCACTCACCGATGACGAGGGCGCCGACCTGGAGACCGTCGATCCGCGCAGGGCGCCGACCAAGCACTTCGCCTTCGGCTACGGCGTCCACCGCTGTATCGGCGCCGAGTTGGCCAAGATGGAGCTGCGGATCGCCTACCCCGCGCTGGTCCGCCGGTTCCCGATGATGCACCTGGCCGTCCGACCCGATGAGCTGCGCTACCGTCAGACGTCCATCGTCTACGGGGTGGAGAAGCTGCCGGTGCTGCTGGGCTGAGCCGATGGGGCGCGACGGTCACCACGCCGGGCGGAGCGGTGACCTCTCCAGCCGTCGGTCGGGGAATTTGCACCGCCCGGCGGGACCGACCGGCCGACTTATGCTGAGCTGTCCGTCCGACCCGTCCGACCCGTCCGACCCGTCCGACCCGTCCGACCCGTCCGACCCGTCCGGCCTGAGAGGAACGACCCATCACACGATTCTCCACCCCACGGGATGTCTACCTTGTTCCGCCGGAACAAGGGGACATTGACGTCCGCCGCCCCACCCTGGCCGGGCAGGAACGACTGCTCGGACGCCCGGACATTGTGCGGCACAAGGGCCGTTTCGCGCTGGCGATCACCCGTACCACACCACAGGACGCGCTGGTCGAGGATCTGTTGTTCATCCGCGATGTGCTGGATACCGAGCAGATCCCGTTCCTGCTGGTGCGGGGCAACGACGAACGACCGGTGATCGCCGTCGACCGGAAGGATCGCGGCCGGTTGCGGAGCGCGCTGGCGACGGCCTGCAGCAACGAACCGTTCTACTCCAAGACCGTCGATGCCGGCCGTGGACCGGCGATTCTGGTCGCCGACGGCAAGCTGTCCGGGACCACCAAGGCGCGGATCTTCCGGCTGTTCCGTCCCCGGGTGGTCGTCGCGAGCGGGCTGAGCTACGGCGCGTCCAGCGGCGTGCAGATCGAATTGTGGGCGTTCGCCGGCGACACCATCGAACTACCGATCGAGAACTCGCTCACCCGCCGGATGATCCGCACCGACGAGGCCGAGCGGGGCGGCATCGAACGGTTTGGCCGGACCTGGCCGACGATCGTCAACATGTTTTCCGGCCACGCGTCGGACATCAGCTTCGACATCGATCTGGTGTTCTCCTGGGTGGACGGATCCTCACCCGAGTACCGGGCCGCGCGGGCCGCCCGGATGGCCGGCCAGGTGGTCGGTGCCGGCGACGATTCCGACGCACGGTTCCGGCAGATCGACGAGTTGAAGTACGCCCTCCGGTCCATCCACGCGTATGCCCCGTGGATCCGGCGGATCTTCGTCGCAACCGACTCCGAGCGACCGGCCTGGCTGGCCGACGACCCGCGGGTGACGCTCGTACGGAGCGAGGATTTTTTCGCCGACACCTCCGTGCTACCCACCCACAACTCGCATGCCGTCGAGTGCCAGCTGCACCATATCCCTGGCCTGGCCGAGCATTTCATCTACTCCAACGACGACATGTTCTTCGGCCGGGCGGTCTCACCGCAGATGTTCTTCTCGCCCGGAGGCATCAGCATGTTCGTCGAGGCCGGTTTGCGAATCGGCCTCGGACACAGTGACGAACAGCGCAGCGGCTATGAGAACGCGGCCCGGGTGAATCGTCGGCTGCTGCTGGACCGCTTCGGGCTGTTCACCACCCGGCACCTGGAGCACGCGCCGACCCCGTTGCGGCGCAGCGTGATGGCCGAGCTGGAACAGGAGTTCGCCACCGAGTTCGCGGCCACCGCCGCCAGCCGGTTCCGGGCCAGCGACAACATCTCGGTGACGAACTCGCTCTACCACTACTACGCGCTGATGACCGGTCGGGCGGTCGCGCAGACTGCCGCCAGGGTGCGGTACGTCGATTCGACAGCGAAGGCGGGTCTGCGGGACATGGACTCGTTGCTGGCCAAGCGATCCACCGACTTCTTCTGCCTCAACGACGGCAGCACTCCGGAGATCGACCTGGACCTGCGGACTCGCAAGGTCACCGAGTTCCTCGAGGCTTACTACCCGCTGCCGGCCCCCTGGGAGACCGGCTTTCCCGCGGTCACACCGGGCTGACGGCCTTCGAGGTGATCTGCAGATCCTGCCGGGTCGGTGCCGGACGGACACTGTCGGCGATCCGCACTCCAGCCGCGGCCAGCCGACGCATGGTCTCCTCCGCCGGCACGTACTCGCCGACCGTCTGGTCGCTGCTCATCGGCACCACCGAATGCACCACCGTGTCCGGGTAGACGTGCACCATGTTGAATCCCTGGGCGCCGTCCCGGCCGCGCAGTGCGCCGGCCGGCGCCGTCAGATCCTGGGTGTAGCAGGTCGCCGATGCGACGGAGACCGGAATCCCGGCAAACAGCGCCGTCGTCGAGTAGTGCAGGTGACCGGCCAGGATGCTGCGGACGTCGGTCCCTCGCAGCACGGCAGCCAGCGCCGTCTGGTCCCGTAGCTCGACCAGTGCGGCCAGATCCAGCACGCTCGGCACCGGCGGGTGGTGCAGGGCCAGGATGGTCCCGCTGGGCGCCGGGGTCTCCAACTCGCGGGAGAGCCAGCGCAGCTGGTCGTCACCGAGCGCGCCGTAGTGGTGCCCGGGCACGGTCGAATCGAGGGTGATGATCCGTAGTCCGCCGACCTCGGTGACCGAATCGACCGGAGCATCCGACGCCGGCAGACCCAGCAGGCCGGCTCGGAACGCCGCCCGGTCGTCGTGGTTGCCCATCGCCCAGATCACTTGTGAGCCCAGCGATCTGACCACCGGGTCGACGATCGCCCGTAGATTCTGGTAAGCCCCGGGTTCGCCCTTGTCGGCGAGGTCGCCGGTGAATACCAGCGCGTCCGGGTGGGCATGCGAAGCCTCGACCTCGGCGAAGATCTGCCGCAGTCGGGCCGCACTGTCGACGGCGCCGTAGAGCGAAGCCGGACCGGACACCAGATGGGTATCGGTGAGGTGCAACAGAAAGTGGGTGGGGCGCGGGTACTCAGCTGTTCGAAGACTGCTCATCGCGTGGTTCATCTCCGTTGCGATGCGGTGTCCCGGTCCGGTGTCGTCCCGGTGACTTCTCCAGCCAATCAGACGTCGGCCCCGGGCAAGGCCAAACAGGGCCGCGCGTCGGCGAACACTGGGAGAACAGCTCCCCAATCCCCGGTCTTGGTGGGGCCGAGAACGCGAGGCCCGAGAACGCCAGGTCACCCGCCTCCGGAGGGCGAAACAGCAGCCCATCAGACCGAACCCGAATTCGTGCTCGATTGAGACGGGAACTGTCGACAGGCAACGGTTCTGCCCGGCCGTTCTCCGAGCTCGTGGCGACGATGTCGCTCGTCTCGGACCTCGGGATGGGCCGGCCGATGGAACGGGTGCTGCGGCAGACCGTCATCGCGATGCGGCTTGCGGATGCTGCCGGCATCCCTGACGAATCCGTGCGGCTTCGTACTACACGTCGGTGCTGACCTGGGTCGGCTGCGCAGCATGGCAAGTTCATCTGCTGATGGAAGCCCTGGCGCGCGGGGCCAGGGGACACCGACGAAGATCGGGTCATCAGCCGCCACCTTCTCCACCTCAGCGGCCAGGTGACCAACGCGCGCCACAAGGTCAGCGTCGTCCCGGACCGCTCCGACAGCCCACGGATCGCCGTCGCCCTCGAGCAGCTCACCGGAGAGCTCAACCGCACCCTCGCCCCCTACCCGGCGACCGCCGTCCCATCACCTACAGCCCGGCGGACCCGATCTCAACAGTGGGCCCGCCACGACTTCCGGAGGTCCGAGTCCCCGCCGTGTGCCGAGTCTTCGATGGGCTGGCACCGGCTTTGCTCGCTGCAACCGGTCGTGCATCCGGCCCAAAGGCTCGGCGTCGACAGGCAGTGCGGTACGAATGAGCGACCCGCAGGGCGCGACGAGTGGTGCGTGAATGGTGGGCAGAAGGCTGGTTGCGGTCTTCATGCGGGATCCCAGACGAGGCCGACCGGGTTTGGACATGGGATGAGCCCGGATTGCGCGACCGTCCGGGCGATGGGGTCGATCAGAGCCAGTACGCGGCGCGTCGCATTGGGGCCGAGACTGTCCCAAGGTTGTGCGGCAAGCCGGTCGGTGGTCGCCTCGATTTCGGCATGAGCCTGCCGCCCCGCCTCGGTGAGACACCGACTTTCACTGAGCCAGCCGCGTGCTACCAGAGCGTCGGTGCCCTGCTGCCACACCTCGTCGGGGAATCCGCGCCCAACGCGCAGGGCGTCAGGTTCGGATTCGCCGGCCGCGATTTTGAGTTGGTGTGCTTCCGCGGGGACAACACCAAGTGCGACGAGCGCGGCGATATGGCCGTCCCCGCGGTGTTGACGCAGCGTAGCGGTGGCTTGCCAGAGCCTCGCTGCAGGCGTCGCCGGTCGGGGCAGAGCCTTGTTCGCGGCAGCGAGCGGTCGGCCAGCCGTATCAGCCGACTGTGCCGCTATCCAGAGCAGGTCGGCGGCTTCGGCTCGGGCGCGCCGGTCGCCGGCGATCTGCGCGATCGCATCCTCGACGCCGGCGAGGCGGGCAGCCAGTACTTGCTCAGGCGCGGCATAGAGCCAGGAATCGGGCAGCGCACGAGCGACGCGGGACTGGTGGAACCCGTAGAAGGTCGCCGTGACGACCGCGGGATCGACTTGACCTAGCGGGGCCGATCGCATAGCGAAGTAGCCCATCCAGAAGCCACGCATTCCGAGCTTGGTAGCGCGCGAGAGCACCTGGGGGCTGAAATAGGCCAGGTCGTGGATCAGTTCGTAGCGCAGCCAGAGGGCACGTGCGGTCTCGGCGGTGGTCTTGTGCGCAGTCATGTCGGCTCCCAGGGGTAGTCATCCGCCGGAGAGCTGGAGGCCGCCGCGGGCGTGGACGATCCGCCAGGGGCCCCGCATCCGGTTAGCCACTGAGAAGACCTCAAACGGGCCGCACGCATCGAGCACCTCGACCCCATCGAACAGCAGGACGGCGACGGATCGGGTCATGACGGAGCCCGTTGGTAGTCTGTTATGACGGTCGTCATGGAGTTGGGTGGTGGTGAGCGATGCGGGAGTCGTGGGCGCCACGGGATCGGATGGTGTACAGCGCCGCCCAGCTCGTGCGGGCACGCGGCGTTGCGTCGACCGGTGTGCGGGATGTCGTTGAGCACGCGGACGCCCCGCGTGGCTCGTTCCAGCATTACTTTCCCGGGGGCAAGGACCAGGTGGTCGCTGAGGCCCTCGGCTGGGCCGGCGGCTACGCGGCCGATTGGGCGACGCGCTATCTCGAAATGGCCCGCGAACCTACGCCGGCTGGGCTCTTTGCACATCTTGTTGGACAGTGGCGGCGCGAGTTCACCAGGCGGGGCTTCGATCGGGGCTGCCCGATCATGGCAGCGGGCGCGCAGACCGCGGCCGGCGACGGTGTGATCGCCGATGCGAGCCGTGCGGCGTTCGAGCGTTGGCACCTGGCAGTGGCAGAGGCGCTCAGCGGAATGGGTGTCGGCCGGGCGCGTGGCCGTGCCCTGGCGACGCTGATGCTGAGCACGCTGGAGGGTGCGATCATGATGGCCCGACTGGAGCGTTCTCAGCGACCGCTGCGTGTCGTGCTCAAGGAGTTGTCGCCGGTATTGGACAGTCTCGGGCGCGTTCATCCTGCAGCTACCTTGCCGACCTAGCGCTGACAGTCCCAGCAGCCAGTGCCTCAAGGACCGAACTCATGTCGCTACCGCCGTGCCCGAGGTCAACGGTGGTCGTGAACAGCGTGCGGGCGGCTGTGATCAGCGGAAGGGTAAGACCGGTGGACTGCGATTCGTCGCAGATCAGTTGACAGTTCTTCAGCACGTCGACGGCGGCCGCCTGGGGCGCATGTTCGCCGTTCAGCAGCTTGGCCAGCTTGACCCGGGACACGTCGCTGGACATCAGGCCGCCGTCCAGCACACGCCCGAACGCCGCCGCGTCGAGCCCATGGGCCTGCGCGAACAGCACCGATTCCGCGAGTCCGGTGACCATCGTCACCAGGAAGAGGTTGACCGCAAGTTTGGCTGTGGAAGCTGCCGGCACGTCACCGAACCGGACGACGTCACGGCATACCGCGTCCAGCAGCGGGACGACCCGGTCGACCGCCTCGCCGTTTCCGGCGACCAGCGCCACCAGCTCACCACGCTCAGCGGGCCCACGGGACCCCGACACCGGTGCTTCGACATAGCAGCCGCCGGCACGGATGACGTCTGCGGCGAGGCCGGCCGAGTACGCCGGTGAGGTGGTGCTCATCTGCACCAGCGTTCGGCCTTGCAATTGCCGTCCGATTCGGCCGTGTTCGCGAAGCAGTACTACATCGATGGCAGTCGCGTCGGAAAGCATCAGGAAGACGAGGTCGCAGCGCTTGAACACCGTGTCGACGCTGTCGGCAACTTGGGCGCCGAGATCGGCCAGTCCCGCTGGCTTATTCGGTGTGCGATTCCACACCACGAGTGGATTTCCGGCGCGCAGCATATTGCCCGCTATCGGCTCGCCCATCAGCCCAAGTCCTATGAAGCCCGTCGTCGCACCCACGCTTTGCCCTCCACGGCCGGCGACAGCCCCACTGCCGCACACGATCCGAACCAATATATGACGACGGTCATGATTTCGGAACGATCGACAGGTGATCCGCTGCTCATGCCATTCCGGCGAGTCAGGCCGTCCGACCGACAGGAGCCACGGCGCGACAGCCCTCGGCCGCGCATGTGGGTGTCGGCGGAACCTGTGGACCGGGCCGGGTCGGGTCGGCGCAACCCTTGGCGACGTCCGAACGGCCCCATACGTTCTTCCCGCGATTCGGGTCGGCCTCTTGATCACGCCAGTCGCTCGGCAACCAGATCGAGGGGGGTCGCGTAGCGGCCGTCGCGGTTGTGCAGCATGCGTCGCTGCCCAGAAAGGCCGCAGGTCCCGCAATACGGGACCTGCGGCGCGGTGCCCCCGGCAGGATTCGAACCTGCGCACCCGCCTCCGGAGGGCGGTGCTCTATCCCCTGAGCTACGGGGGCGCGGTGGTCAACTCTACCGCACGAGTAGTCGTCGCCGGACCGGGCCGGCGGCCGTCATCCGGCCGTCAGCCGGTGGCGGTGAACGCCAGCGGCTTGGCGCCGCGCTCGTCGAGCAGCTGCGTCATCACTGCCACCTCACTGGTCTGCGTCTCCAGCATTTTGCCGGCGAAATTTGCCACCACCGGGTTGCTGGCGTGCGCGACAGCATCATCCATCATCAGCTTTCCGCCCTGGTGGTGACGGACCATCAGCTGCAGGAAGTAGATGTCGGAATCCTTGCCGTGCAACGATTTCAGCCGATCCATCTCACCGGAGGTAGCCATTCCCGGCATCAATGCCTGGTGGCCGGGGTCGGCTGCGGTGCCGGTGGCGCTGGGGGTTGCGGCGGTGGTCGGAGCGGTCGCCCCACTGTTCATCCCTGGCATCTCGTGACCACTGGACGTCATCCAGGTCATCCGCGGGCCGATGACCTGCTCGGGCAGCTGCCACAGCGCGAGCCAGCCCTCCATCTGGCCGACCTGCACCAACTGGGTGGAGTTGATGTCGTAGGCCAATCGGGCCACCTCGGGATCGTCGCTGTCGACCTCGCCGTAGTGCGCCATGGAAATCCCCTGGTCGTGGTGGGCGATCATATCGCGAGCGAAACCAGCCTCCACCGAGTCCAGGGCCGGCACCTCGGACACCTGTGAATGAGGGCCACGGCTGGCCGCACCGCGGACGGCGAACCCGATCAGGAAGCCGACCAGCAGCATCGCGACGGTCGCCAGCGCGAGGACCGCGGCGGTTCCGCTGGGGCTCCACCGGGTCGGGACCGATCCGCCGGCCGGTGCTCGGGTCGCCCAGGCGGTCGCGTCGTCCACCGCGTTGTCGTCATCGATGCGGTCGGCGCGATGCTCACCGGGACCGCTCACGGTGCGCTGCTGGCCGCCGACCCCGCAGCACTCTGGTCGGTAGCCGAACTCGCTGCCGCCGAAGGACCCTCGGGACTGCCAGCTGTCGAACCGGACGACTCGGCACCTGATGGTGCAGCGCTGGAGCCGGTCGACTCCGCTCCGCTCCCTTCGGATCCGGAGCCCAGCGCGCCGCTGTCGACCGCACCCTTCCCGGACTCATTGGCGGCGGCGTTCGCGCCGGCGCCACTCATCTGGATGTCCTTGGCGGTGCGCGGGCTGGCGTCGAAGGCCGGCGGGTTGCTGCTGTCCCAGCCGGGGGAGTCACAGCGGGCGCCCGTCTCCGGGTAGACGTAGGCGTTCTGCCGCAGGGCGGTGATGAACTGTGCGATCCGTGGATCGGTGGCCGAATCGATCTGCAATTGATGCGACCAGGCCTGCAGCGAGATCGGCTTCTTGAGGCCGGGGTACGGGCTCATCGAGATGAAGTTGTGCCCGTTGACCAGGGCCTTGAGCGTGTCCAGATCTCCGCCCTTGACACTGTCCGGGTTGTAGGCGATCCAGATGGCACCGTGCTCCAGGGTGTGCACCATGTTCTCGTCCCGGACCGCAGTGGTGTAGACCACGCCCTGGCAATCGGCCCATTGCTCGTCATGCGGACCACCGACCGGGGGGAACCGGTCGTAGGCGACCCGCTGGTCCGCCTTGACGTGCAGCGCCGCCTTGTAAGCGGGGTAGCTGAACGGCTTGTCGACACCGCTGTCCGTTGCCGCACCGATGTAGATGCCGGGAATCGTCTTGGACGGATCCCGGTTCTCTGCGGTCGGGATGAACGGCTCCACGGCAGCCTGCGCGGCGCTGTTCTGGTTGTTCTTGGCGATCACCACCCAGGCGATGGCACCGGCCAACACCACGACCAGCCCGGTCGCCAGAATCGTCAGCCACGGCAATCCCTGGCTGTGCCGAATCACCGGTTTGCTCGGGGTGGAACCGGACCGCTTCTTGCTGCTACCGCTGGCCATCATCGGTGGGGAACCTCGTCAGGTGAAGTGCTGCTGGAACGGGACAGGGGTGACGCGCAGACTGCGGGTCGCAGGCGGCCCGGGCGAGTCTACGGCGCGAAGATCAGTGACGATGCCGAAGCGAGCCGTCGGCGACCCGCCCGAACTCCGGGTGACGAACTATCGAGGTCCGAATTCCTAGACTGATCCGGTGACAGTCCCGCCGAGCCGATCGGCCAGAGGTGACGGGCGATGCCCACTGGACCGGACCGGCAACGGCGGTGAGCTGAGCTGGCGAGATGAACTCGCCGGCGCGGCAATCACCGCAGCCGACCACGCCGTCGCCACCGCCGGCCGGGTGCGGCTCCGACACACCCACGACTGTCCGAACGCGCTGGAGTCGGCCAACGGTGAGCAACTGGCAGCGATGATCGGTGATGACGCTGCCCGGTACGCGCTGATCCGACAGGCCAGCAATCCGGCTGCCCCGTTGGAGGTCGGACGTTGGATCCGACAAACCGAGGACAACCCGGTGTTCCTGGTCCGCTTCGCGCATGCCAGATTGTCCGCGGTCGGTCGTTACGCGGTGGCCCTGGGCTATCGCACCGCGACGGAACCCGATGCAGGTCCGGGTCAGCCGGCTGTTCCGCTGTTGCCGGCGGTGACCGCCGCCGGCTCCCCTGAAGAGAAAGCGATGAGTGCCTTTCACGCTGCTGTCCAGCAATATCCGGCCGCGCTGGCCGATGCCGGTGACCGGAGACAACCGCACCGGCTGACCCGCTATCTGGAGCGGCTGGCCGGGGCATCCCGGGACTATCTGACCTCGGTCCGGGTGCTGCCGATCAACGAGCGGGCCGACGGCGGGAGCGCAGCGGCCGCGAAACGGCTGCAGTTGGTCGGGCAGGCGCGCTGGGTACTGGCCGACGGCCTACGGGTACTGGGTGTCACGGCACCGGAGCGGCTGTGAGGGCGCACCCGGCAGGCCCGCGACACGGTGAAGTGGTGGCGCCGCACCCCACGCTGGGTCCACCGGGAGATCAGAACTGGCTGGATCCCCAGGTCTGGCCGCGCGGCGCCCGCCGTGCCACGTCCGGTGCGATCGCCGTCGGCGGTGTCGACGTGCGGGACCTGGCCGCCGACTTCGGGACCCCGGTGATGATCATCGACGAGGCGGACTTCCGCTCCCGTTGCCACGACTTCGCCGATGCCTTCGGCGCGGCCGCCGACGTCCACTACGCCGGCAAGGCGTTCCTGTCCGGCGAGACGGTCCGCTGGTTGCACGACGAGGGGCTGTCGTTGGATGTCTGTAGCGGCGGCGAGCTGACACTGGCCCTGCGCGCCGGATTTCCGGCCGGGCGGATCGCGTTGCACGGCTCGAACAAGTCGGACGCCGAGCTGGCCGCGGCGATCGACGCTCGGATCGGGGTGATCGTCGTCGACTCGTACCACGAGATTGCCCGGCTGGCCGGGCTGACCGAGGGTGCGCAGGCGCCCATCGACGTGATGATCAGGGTGACGGTCGGTGTCGAGGCGCACACCCATGAGTTCATCGCCACCGCGCACGAGGACCAGAAGTTCGGCTTCTCGCTGTCCGCCGGCGACGCGGTCGAGGCGGCCAGGCGGGTGGTGGCCGCCCCCGGCCTGCGGTTGGTCGGACTGCATTCGCACATCGGCTCGCAGATCTTCGACCCGTCCGGATTCGAAGTGGCCGCCCACCGGGTGGTCGGTCTGCTGGCCGAGCTGATCGGCAGTCACCCGGAACTCGCCCAGACCATCCACACCATCGACCTCGGCGGCGGACTCGGCATCGCCTACGTCTCCAGCGATGACCCGCCCGCCCCGGACGCGATGGCGAAGTCGTTGGCCGACATCGTGTCCCGGGAAGCCCAGGCGGCCGGCGTGGCGACCCCGCGGATCGCCGTCGAGCCCGGTCGGGCCATCGCGGGTCCCGGGACGATCACCGTCTACCAGGTCGGCACCATCAAGGACGTCGTCCTGGACGGCGGCATCGTCCGGCGGTACGTCAGCGTCGACGGTGGGATGAGCGACAACATCCGGACCGCCCTGTACGACGCGGACTACACCGTCGCCTTGGCATCCAGGGCCACCGACGCTTCCGGTGTGCTGTCCCGGGTGGTGGGAAAGCACTGTGAGAGCGGCGACATCGTCGTGCGGGACTGTTACCTTCCTGCCGATCTGGCGATCGGTGATCTGGTGGCAGTCGCGGCCACCGGCGCCTACTGCTACGCGATGGCCAGCAACTACAACCGGCTGCCCCGGCCACCGGTGGTGGCGATCCGCCGCGGGGCTGCCAGGGTGATACTGCGCGGAGAGACGACAGAAGACTTGATGCGACTGGAGAACTGGTGACCACTGAGCTTCCTCCGGAAGGGCCCGGCGGGTCCGTCGACCCGGCCGAGTCCGGCGGCCCGCCGCCCGGCCCGGGGTCGGGGGCCAACCGGCAGCCCTCACTGGTACCCGGCACCGTGTTGCTCGGCATCGCGGCCGCACTGATCGTGCTGGTACTGGCCAAACCGGACATGCCGAGCTGGCTGCGGACGGTGATCGCGGTGGCAGCGGTAGTGGTGGTGGTCGCCCTGCTGGCGATCGCGTTCATGGTGTTCCGCGGAACGACCAGGCGGAATCGATGATCGTTCCGACCCGGGCGGGGAGCAGTCCCCGCCCCGTTCGGGTGGGCCTGCTCGGCGCCGGCGTCGTCGGCTCCCAGGTGGTCCGGTTGCTCACCGAGCAGCACGATGAACTGGCCGCCAGGGTGGGTGTCCCGCTGGAACTCGTCGCGGTCGCGGTGCGCCGCCCGCACAAACACCCGGAGGTGCCGGCCGCCCTGTTGACCACTGATCCGGCGGCGCTGGTCGCCCGGACCGACATCGACGTCATCGTCGAGGTGATGGGCGGGATCGACCCGGCCAAGGAGCTGCTGCTGACAGCCCTGCGTCGCGGCGCCGGGGTGGTCACGGCGAACAAGGCACTGCTGGCCGAAGAGGGCACCGAGTTGTACGAGGCGGCCGACGCCGCCGGCGCCGACCTCTATTTCGAGGCCGCCGTCGCCGGCGCCATCCCGCTGATCCGGCCATTACGGGAATCGCTGGCCGGCGACCGGATATCCCGCATCATGGGCATCGTCAACGGCACCACCAACTTCATCCTGTCGGCGATGAGCGCGACCGGCGACAGCTATGCATCGGCACTCAAGGAGGCCACCCGGCTCGGCTACGCCGAGGCCGACCCGACCGCCGATGTCGACGGCTTCGATGCCGCAGCCAAGGCGGCCATCCTGGCCTCCGTCGGATTCCACACCAGGGTGGGGGCCGCAGATGTCCATCGGGAGGGCATCGCCGACGTGACGGCGGCCGACATCAGCGCCGCCGACGAGATCGGTTGCGTCATCAAACTTCTGGCGATCTGCGAGCGGGTTCCCGGCGTGGCCGGAGCCGACGGGGCGATGTCCGCCGAGGCGGTGTCGGCCCGGGTGCATCCGGTGATGTTGCCGCGCAGCCACCCGTTGGCGTCGGTCGACGGCGCCTACAACGCCGTCTACGTCGAGGCCGAGGCGGCCGGTCGATTGATGTTCTACGGCCCCGGTGCCGGCGGCTCGCCGACGGCGTCGGCGGTGCTCGGCGATCTGGTCGCCGTTGCCAGGAACCGGGTGGCCGGCGGGCACGGCCCCCGGGAATCGGCGTATGCGGATCTGCCCATCCGGCCGATGGGCGATGTCCCCACCCGCTACCACATCAGCTTGGACGTCCAGGATCGAGCGGGTGTGCTGGCCGCGGTGGCGACGGCGTTCGCCGACGCCGGGGTGTCGATCGCCACCGTCCGGCAACACGGCCGCGGTGACGACGCGTCGCTGGTACTGGTCACCCACATCGCGCCGGATGCCTCACTCTCGGACACGGTGACCAGACTCGACGAGCTGGATTCGGTACGACAGGTGGCATCGGTGATGCGTGTAATGGGGGAGTTGAAGTGATGTCCGCAGACAACGCAGCCGACGACCGGCCGAGTGGCGGGCCGCCGGTGCACCGGCGCTGGCCCGGTCTCATCGCCGCCTACGCCGACCGGATCGCGGTGCCACCGGGTGCCGAGATCGTCACCCTGTTCGAGGGTGGCACCCCGTTGCTGCCGGCGCCGTCACTGTCCGAACGGACCGGCTGCCAGGTGTACCTGAAGGTCGAGGGCGCAAACCCGACCGGGTCGTTCAAGGACCGCGGCATGACGGTCGCGGTGACCGTGGCGAAGTCGAACGGTGCGCAGGCGGTGCTGTGCGCGTCCACCGGTAACACCTCGGCATCGGCGGCGGCCTACGCGGCTCGCGCCGGCCTGCGGGCGGCAGTGCTGATCCCCCAAGGGCGGATCGCAGCCGGCAAACTCGCCCAGGCGGTCGCCTACGGCGCACAGATCCTGCAGATCGACGGCAATTTCGACGACTGTCTGGAATTGGCCCGTAAGACGGTGGTCTCGACGGAAGGTCTGGAGCTGGTCAATTCGGTGAACCCGGCTCGCATCGAAGGGCAGAAGACCGCCGCCTTCGAGATCTGCGACGTGCTGGGCCGGGCACCCGACGTGCATTGCCTGCCGGTCGGCAACGCCGGCAACATCACCGCCTACTGGAAGGGTTACCTGGAGTATCGGACGTCGGGTGTGATCGAGCACACGCCCGCGATGTTCGGGTTCCAGGCGGCCGGAGCGGCGCCGTTGGTGCTCGGCCACCCGGTGACCGACCCGGACACCATCGCCACCGCCATCCGGATCGGCGATCCGGCGTCGTGGCACGGCGCGATCGGCGCCCGCGACGACTCCGGTGGTCTGATCGATTCGGTGACCGACGATCAGATTCTGCAGGCCTACCGGCTGCTGGCCAGCACCACCGGAGTGTTCGTCGAGCCGGCATCGGCGGCGTCCGTCGCCGGGCTGTTGGCCACCAGCGTCGACGGCCGACTCGCCAGCGGTTCGCTGGTGGTGTGCACGGTCACCGGACACGGCCTGAAGGACCCGGACATCGCGCTGGCCGCGATGAGCGAACCCGAGGTGCTACCGGTGTCAGCGGAGGCGGTCGCCGGAGCTCTGGGCCTGCGATGACGCCGCCGCCGGCGGTGAAGGTGGCACCCTCGGACGCGGTGCGGATCCGGGTGCCGGCGACCTCGGCCAACATCGGGCCCGGCTACGACTGTCTCGGATTGGCCCTTGGCCGGTACGACGAGGTGATCGCCAGGCGGATCGAAGGGCCGCCCCGGATCGAGGTGATCGGCTGTGGAGCCGGAACGGTTCCGACCACCCCGGAGCACCTTGTGTACCGCAGCGCAGTGCTCGGCTTCGAAGCACTCGGGGTGGCGCCGCCGAGCCTGGAACTGTTGTGCCGCAACGAGATTCCGCACGGCGGAGGGCAAGGATCGTCCGCAGCGGCGATCGTCGCCGGACTCGCGGTGGCCCGCGAGCTGACCGCCGACGGACGGACATTGATGCCGGACAGCGAGTTGCTCGATATCGCCTCCAGGGTGGAAGGTCATCCGGACAACGCGGCTCCCGCGGTCCTCGGCGGATTCACCCTGGCCTGGATGGATGCTGCCGGCCACACCACCGTTGTCCGTCGCCCGGTGCATCCGACCATCCGGGTGCTGATGTTCAGCTCGCTGCACGGTGCTTCCACCGAGAAGGCCAGGGCGATGTTGCCCGCTTCGGTCCCGCACGCCGAGGCGGTGGCCAACACCGTCTCGGCGGCGCTGCTGGTGCACGCCGTCTCCGACGATCCGTCGCTGTTGTTCGTGGCCACCGACGACTATCTGCACCAGCAGTACCGAGCCGCTGCCATGCCGGCCACCGCGACCCTGGTGGCCGACCTGCGGGAGGCCGGCGTCGCGGCGGTGGTGTCCGGCGCCGGACCCTCAGTGTTGGCGCTGGTCACCGGCGATCTCGACGTCGCGGCCTTCCGTCGACCGGGCTTCGAACCGGTCGAGTTGGCCGTAGACCGGACCGGTCTGGTGGCCGGCCCGGTGGACGGCAACTGAACGAACCGGCGATCCGACACGCGGGGCGTGTTGCTGCCGCTGTTCCGGACGGTTACCCTGAGGGTGATCACCGGTGCTGCGAGCAAACTCGAACCAAGAGAGAAGTACGCCAAGCACCAGTTCCATCCGCGGGGGACGTCGCGAACGGCCGGATGCCACTTGCATACCGACCCGCCCGCTCCCGTCATACGGCACGACGATCCTCGGCGCTGAGCGCCGTCGGAGCGGTCGCTGCCTGACTCGCAGGGTGATCACACACCAGGTACCTCTCCCCGTCACGTCCGGTTTGGACGCGACATACTCCGTCGGCCGTCGAGCCGACGCACCGCACCGGTCCGCTCATGGCGGCCGGACAGGAAGGAAACTTCGTGAGCGACACCACGGAGCTGTTGGGCACCACCACTTCCGATGCCGCCGGTACATCCGGCACCCGCGTTCGCCGTTCCGGCGCCGGGCTCTCATCGATGGTGCTGCCCGACCTCAAGGCCATGGCCACCTCCATGGGCATCAAGGGCATATCCGCGATGCGCAAGGGCGACCTGGTCGCGGCCATCAGCGCCCGGCAGAGCGGATCGGGCAACGGATCCAGCGCCGCCCCGACGAACGGCTCCGCGGGCCGGAGCGCCGATCGTCGGGCCAAGTCCGGGACGACCGACCGGGTCGGCGCCCCGGCCGGCCCGCCGCCGGCCGAGCCGGCCACCACCCCCGAGACCACTGCGGCGCCCGAACGCGCAGGTCGGCGCCGCGCCGGCCGGGCCGCCGGCGCCCCGGAACAGACTGCCGGCCACGCCCGCAACCGTGCAGCCACGCTGTTCGACAACAGCACCGACCAGGGCCGCACCTCAGCGACTGATGCCGACCAACCGGCCGCCGGCGACCAGGATCGGACCGGTCAGCAGAACGAGTCCGAAAGCGGTGACGGCACCCGCCGCAACCGCCGCAATCGCCGCGACCGGGACAGCGACAACTCCGGCAGCGACAACTCCGGCAACGCCGATCAGCAGGACGGCCCGGACACTCGGGGCGGCCAACAGACCGAGCAGCGCGGCCAGCAGGATCAGCGCAGCCAGCAGCAGGATCAGCGCAGCCAGCTCGATCAGCGCGGACAGCAGCGCGATCGTCAGCAGAACGATCGTCAACAGGGTGATCGGCAGAACGATCGTCAACAGGGTGATCGTCAACAGAACGATCGTCAGCAGAACGATCGTCAGCAGGGTGATCGGCAGAACGATCGTCAGCAGCAGAACGATGACGACGGCGACGGGCGCGGCGGCCGCCGCCGCAATCGGTATCGCGACCGGAACCGACGCGGCCGTGACCAGCGCGTTGCCGGTGTCGGGTTCGCCGACAACATCGAGACCGAGGTCCGCGACGACGACGTGCTGGTGCCGGTGGCCGGCATCCTGGACGTCCTGGATTCCTACGCTTTCGTCCGGACCTCCGGCTATCTGTCCGGACCGAACGACGTCTACGTCTCGCTCAGTCAGGTCCGCAAGGGCGGCCTGCGCCGCGGCGACCACGTCACCGGCGTCATCCGGGCGCCACGGGACGGCGAGGCCCAACGGCAGAAGTTCAACGCGCTGGTCCGGCTGGACACCGTCAACGGGCTGGATCCGGAACAGGTGAAGGACCGCCCGGAGTTCACCAAGCTGACGCCGCTGTATCCGAACGAGCGGCTGCGGCTGGAAACCGAATCCCACCTGCTGACCACCCGCGTCATCGATCTGGTGATGCCGGTCGGGAAGGGGCAGCGCGCGCTGATCGTCTCGCCGCCGAAAGCCGGTAAGACGATGGTGATGCAGGCGATTGCCAATGCCATCTCCACCAACAACCCCGAATGCCACCTGATGGTCGTGCTGGTCGACGAACGTCCGGAGGAAGTGACCGACATGCAGCGGTCGGTCAAGGGCGAGGTGATCGCCTCCACCTTCGATCGTCCGCCGGCCGATCACACGATGGTGGCCGAGTTGTCCATCGAACGGGCCAAGCGGCTGGTGGAGATGGGCAAGGACGTCGTCGTGCTGTTGGATTCGATCACCCGGTTGGGTCGTGCCTACAACCTGGCGGCGCCGGCCTCCGGCCGGATCCTGTCCGGTGGCGTCGACTCGACCGCGTTGTTCCCACCGAAGCGCTTTCTCGGTGCGGCCCGCAACATCGAGAACGGCGGCTCGCTGACCATTTTCGCCTCGGCGCTGGTGGAGACCGGCTCGGCCGGCGACACGGTGATCTACGAAGAGTTCAAGGGCACCGGCAACGCCGAGCTGAAGCTGGACCGGCGACTGGCGGACAAGCGGATCTTCCCGGCCATCGACGTGGATCAGAGCTCCACTCGCAAGGAAGATCTGCTGCTGTCGCCGGACGAGCTGGCGATCACCGTCAAGCTGCGCCGGGTGTTGTCGGCGCTGGATGCGCAGCAGGCGCTCGAACTGGTGCTGGACCGGCTCCGTAAGTCCCAGACCAACATCGAGTTCCTGATGCAGGTAGCGAAGAACACCCCGGATCCGACCGGCACCGGCCGCTGACCGGGGAATAGCAGGACCGGTTCGCCGGTTATCACCCAGGCGTCCGGTCGTGACACACTTGACCGGCACTCATCCAGGCTCCGGTTCACGGTGCCCACACTGCTCTCATCGAGCGTGCGGACAGCGACCCGGCGGCCATCAGAAGGGATCACCATGAAAACCGGCATCCATCCGGAGTACGTCGAGACCCAGGTCTCGTGCGGCTGCGGCAACACGTTCACCACCAAGAGCACCGAGACATCCGGCAAGATCACCGTCGAGGTCTGCTCCAACTGCCACCCGTTCTACACGGGCAAGCAGAAGATCCTGGACACCGGCGGTCGGGTCGCGCGTTTCGAGGCGCGATACGGCAAGCGCAACCGCTAGTTGCTCGAAGCGGCGCCCGCCTGGCATTGCTGCCGGCGGGCGCCGTTTGTCGTCCCGGTCGATGCCGGATCCGCGACACCCGGCAACCAGCACGCAGTACCGAAGGAGAATCAATGGCCGCACCGACAGCCGCGCCGGAACTGGTGGCCGAGTACCAGGAGTTGGAGACCCGGCTCGCCGACCCGGCGGTCCACGCCGACCAGGTCGTCGCGCGTCGGTTGGGGCGTCGGTACGCCGAGCTGGCCCCGATCGTCCGGGTCGCCCGTGCACTCGACGCTGCTCGCGGCGACCTGCAGGCAGCCACCGAATTGGCCGCCGAGGACTCGTCGTTCACCGCCGAAGCCGAGCAGCTGTCGATCGGCATCACCGAGTTGAGCGCCGAACTGGCCGAGCTGCTGGCCCCCCGCGATCCGGACGACGCCAAGGACGTGATCCTGGAGGTCAAGGCCGGCGAGGGTGGCGACGAGTCGGCGCTGTTCGCCGGCGACCTGCTGCGGATGTACCTGCGGTACGCCGAGCGTCGCGGCTGGAAGACCGAGATCCTCTCGGCCACCGAATCCGATCTCGGCGGCTACTCATCGGTGACGGTCGCGGTGAAGGCATCGGGCAACCCGGCGCCCGCCGACGGGGTGTGGGCCAGGCTCAAGTACGAAGGCGGAGTGCACCGGGTGCAACGAGTTCCGGTGACCGAATCGCAGGGCCGGGTCCACACATCGGCAGTCGGGGTGTTCGTCTCGCCGGAGGCCGAGGAGGTTGAGGTAACCGTGGTCGAGTCAGACTTGCGGATCGATGTGTTCCGGTCCTCGGGTCCCGGCGGCCAGTCGGTGAACACCACCGACTCGGCGGTCCGGATCACCCACCTGCCGACCGGCATCGTGGTGAGCTGCCAGAACGAGAAATCCCAGCTGCAGAACAAGGAGCAGGCGATGCGCATCCTGCGGTCGCGGTTACTGATAGCGGCTCGTGAACAGGCCGATGCGGCCGCCGCCGACGCCCGCCGCTCACAGGTCCGCACGGTCGACCGATCCGAGCGGATCCGCACCTACAACTTCGGCGAGAACCGGATTGCCGATCACCGGGTCGGCTACAAGGCCTACAACCTGGACGCGGTGTTGGACGGCGATCTGGACGGCGCGCTGGACGCACTGGACGCTGCCGACCGGGCAATCAGAATGGCTGATGCCGGGGGTGATGGCAGTGGCGCGTGAATCGCTCAGGGTGGCGATCAAGGCGGCCACCGAGCGGCTGACCGCCGCCGGAGTTCCGTCCCCGCAGGTCGATGCCGAGGAGTTGGCCGCCTGGTCCCTGGGCATCCAGCGCACCAGGTTGGGCCTGCACCCATTGGTCGAGTCCGAGTGGGTGGACGACTACCGGCAGCTGGTCGGCCGCCGGGAGCAGCGGGTACCGCTGCAACACATCTTCGGTGCGGTCCGGATCGGCCGGGCCACCGTGCAGGTCGGGCCCGGGGTGTTCATCCCGCGGCCGGAGACCGAGTTGCTGGTGGCCTGGGCGTTGACGGCGATCCGCGACGTCCCGTCGCCGGTGGTGGTGGACCTGTGTACCGGTACCGGCTCCATCGCCCTGGCCATCGCCGCCGACCGGCCGGATGCCCGGGTGATCGCGGTCGAGCGGGCGCCCGGCGCGCTCGCCTGGGCCCGCCGCAATCTGGAGCTGCACCTGGAGAGTGGCGGCTCCGCGGTCGAGCTGCGCGGCGGCGACCTGACCGATCCGCGACTGCTGTTCGACCTGGACGGCATCGTCGATCTGGTGACAGCGAATCCGCCCTACGTTCCGGCCGGAACGCCGGTCGAACCGGAGGTCGCCGACTACGACCCGCCGGAGGCAGTGTTCGCCGGGTCGGACGGGCTGGCAGTGATCCGGCCGCTGATCTCGGTGGCCGCCGCCATGCTGAAACCCGGTGGGTCGCTGGTCATCGAACATGACGACACGCACGGCGACTCGGTGCCGGCACTGCTGCGGGCCCGGCGGGTGCTGGCCGATGTCGTCGATCACCGCGATTTGGCCGACCGGCCGCGGTTCGTCACCGCCCGCCGGGTGAGTCTCATCGAACCAACCTGAGATGAGCGAACACGCCGAGAAGGTCCGTGCCGCAGGCTGTTTCACCTGTACTCAGAACTCGGCATCCGCGCGGCCGGTGCGCGAAGAGATCCTGCTCACCGAGCACTGGCGGCTGGCCCACGCGTTCGGAACACCGATGCCGGGCTGGCTGGTGCTGTTGCCGCTGCGTCATCTGACCGACGTCGGAGAACTGACGGCGGCCGAGTCGGCCGAGCTCGGTTCGCTGCTGGCGGCCGGCAGCCGGGCCGTCCGGGCGGTGACCGGCTGCGCCAAGACCTACGTTGCGATGTTCGCCGAGAAGGACGGGTTCGCCCACACGCACTTCCATCTGATTCCGCGCGCCCCCGACCTGTCGCCGGACCTGCTCGGGCCGGCGGTCTTCGACCTGCTCACCGGGCCACCCGAACAGTGGGTGACCGGCCGGACCGCCGACCAGGTGTCCGGATTGATCCGGGACGAGATCGCCCGGAGCGCTGAGTGAACCCAGGACCGGTGCAAACCTCGGTTCCGCACTGCTCCCGGTGGACGGCGGTCCTCGCGCGTTGGCGGCGGCCCGACGCCGAGCATCCCGCCGCCGGCGACGGTGAGCGACTGCACCCGGGCCTGATCGCCCAACCGGTGAACACCGTTTCGTCGGCGGCATACCTGCTCGCCGCAGCCCGGATCCGGCCGGGCACCGGAGCATCGGCGACCGGCACTGCGATGTGCCTGGCACTTGCGGCAAATGGACTGGGCAGCATGGGTTTTCATGGTCCGGGGGACCGGTTCTCCCATGCCCTCCATAACCTCTCGCTAGCGGCCCTGGTGGCTATTGCGGCCACCGACATCGGCACCGTCATCGGCCGCCGACCGGCGGTGCTGACCAGGCTGGTGGGGCCGATGTCACTGCTCGGGATCGGCGCGCTGATCAATACCCGCAGTCGGACCGGCGGCACCTGGTGCCGACCGGATGCGCTGCTGCAGGGTCACGCGCTCTGGCATCTGATCAGCGCGGCCGCTCTCAGTGTTCTGCCCGGCCGGACGAGCCGGCCGGAGCCTGCTCGAGTCGGGAAGTGACGCTGCGGTCCGCCGGATCCATCGCCGAGGCCAAGCCGTTCGCCCAGGCCACCCGGGCCGGGTTGATGCTGCCCCAACTCCGCGACGGGTGCACCCGGTTGGTGAGCAGCAGAGCGAACGAACCGGTGTCGAAGTTGATCACGATCGTCGTTCCGGTGTACCCGGTGTGGCCGGCGGTGCGCGGCCCCGAGAGCCCGCCCATGTACCAGTCCTGATCCAGTTCGAAACCCAGTCCGTGGGCGTTGCCGGGGAAGTTCCCGTTGTAGTCGGTGATCAGCATCTGCACGCTCTGTTCGCTCAGGATCCGGGTATCTCGATAACTGCCGCCGTTGAGCAACGTCTGGGACAGCACGGCCAGGTCGTCCGCCGTGGAGAAGACACCGGCGTGGCCGGCGACGCCGTCCAACGACCAGGCGTTCTCGTCGTGCACTTCGCCCCACACCATGCCGCGATCCGGCACCACCTGGAACTCGGTGGCGGCGATCCGACGGCGCAGCCTGGCGGCTGGGTTGTAGCCGGTGTCCCGCATCCGCAGCGGGCTGGTGATCCCGTTCCGCACCAACACATCCAGCGACTTGCCGGTGATCTTCTCGACCACCATCGCCAGGCTGATCATGTTCAGATCGCTGTACAGATAGGTCGATCCGGGCGGATTGATCAGCGGTGCCTCGCGGACTGCCCGGAGCCGCGACTCCTTGTCCGGATACTTCGAGTAGAGCGGTAGCCAGGAGGTGAATCCGGAGGTGTGGGTGAGCAGGTGCCGGATCGTCACATCCTGCTTGCCGTTGCTGGCGAAATCCGGCAGGTAGGTGGCCACCGGTGCTTCCAGTACCAGCTTCTGGCATTCCATCTGCTGGACGGCGACGATCGAGGTGAACAGTTTGGACACCGAGGCCATGTCGAAGATGGTGTTGCGGCGCATCGGAATGCGCTCGTGCCGGGCCACCTGGGTGCCGGCGTCGGCGTAGAGCAGCGAGTAGCCGCTGGCATCGGTCGCCACGATGCGACCGTGATGTCCCATCATCGCCACCGCACCCGGATACCGCGGATGCCCGCCGGCCGGTGCCGACTCGAACGAGCGGACGGCGTCGATGGCTGCCTCGATCGGTGCCGGGTCGAGTCCGACGGACCGCGGTGAGCCCGGTCGCAGCACCGTCGAGGATCCGCAGTGCAGCGCGAAATCGGTGACAATGCCGGCATTCTCGGCGGTGGGCTCGGACATCGGGTGTCCCACATTTGTCGGGGATGCGGCGGTCGGGGATGCATGTGTCGGAGATTCGGCGGTCGCGCGCCCGGCTACGAATGGAACACCGGCTGCGCCGAGACCGGCTGCCAGCAGAAACTTCCGACGATCGATCGATGACATGGTGGCTCGTTCCTTCCCGGCAAGGGATTGTGAAAGATTCACGGCTAACGTGTCCCAGACGGAACTTACCTACCGATCGGTGCTCGCGCAACGGCTGATGCTCGATCCGGAGCCGACGGTTGACCGGCCGCCACGGCCGCTGGTCGGTGCTGCCAGACTGTCCCGGTGACGATCTTCGACTGTGCCGATCCGGTGGCCAGGCGAGCGGGCCTGGATACCGCCGCCGATGCGGCGAGATCCGGCGAGCTGGTGGTGCTGCCGACCGACACCGTCTACGGCCTCGGAGCGGACGCCTTCAACTCAGCCGCCGTGCAGAAGCTGTTGGCCGTCAAGGGCCGCGGGCCGGACATGCCGGTACCGGTGCTGGTCGGATCGTGGGCCACCCTGGACGGGCTGGTCACCGCGGTGGGTGCCGTCACCCGCCGGTTGATCGAGGCCTTCTGGCCCGGCGGGTTGTCGCTGGTGGTCGAACATGCCCCGTCATTGGTCTGGAATCTGGGCGACACCCGCGGCACCGTGATGGTGCGGATGCCGCTGCACCCGGTGGCGCTGGATCTGTTGCGCAGCGTCGGCCCGATGGCGGTGTCCAGCGCGAACCGGAGCGGCTCGCTGCCGGCGGTCGGTGCCCAGGAAGCCCACGACCAACTCGGTGACGACGTCGGTATCTATCTGGATGGCGGTCCATCCTCGCTCGGTGTCGCTTCCACCATCGTCGATCTGACCGGTGAGGTACCGCGGATACTGCGACAGGGCGCGGTGGAACTGGATCGGATCCGCGAGGTGGCCGGCGACGTGTTGGCCGTTGACGACTGATGTTCCCGAGCAGGTAGCGCAACGTTGCTATGACACGCCGCGATCATCAGCGCGTCGCGGCAGAGTTCCGCTACCTCGGGACTGCCCGCTACCTCGGCGGGTCGACTCCTGGGCTGGCTCAACGGTCCGGAATGGGTGACCGAAAAGGCTTCGGGCCCGGACGCGACTCTGCGAGTCGAGTACCGGGCCCGTGGCCGCTCCCGGCGTGGGAGCACAGTCCCGGGCAGGTTGTCCGCGACTTCCTTCGTCGGTCCCGGCGTGGAACCTCTGGTCGTCGCCCTGTTCGGTATCTGCGTCATTGTGACGCTCGATCGGTGCCGGTGGTTCCTGATGTCCGGCGGAATCTTCCGGCCGTTCACGCCGACTACCCTGGGTCCGGTGTCCTCCCTCATTCCGGCGCGTGAGTATGCGTTGGTGGTGGCGACGGCGGCGCTGGTCTGCTATCTGATCACCGGTCTGGTCCGGGTCCTGGCCCGGCGGATCGGTGCCGTCACCGCGATCCGTGCCCGGGACGTGCACACCCTGCCGATTCCGCGGATGGGCGGTGTCGCGGTCTACGTCGGGGTAGCGGCCGGGGTGCTGATCGCTCTGCAGTTGCCCCGGTTGAAGGAAGCATTCAGCACCACTTCGGAGATCCCCGGCGTGCTGGTGGCGGGGGCGTTGATCTGTCTGGTCGGGGTGCTGGACGACAAGTTCGATCTGGACGCGGTCACCAAGTTGGCCGGCCAGGTGCTGGCCGCCGGAGTGCTAGTGCTGTTCGGGGTCCAATGGATCACCGTCTGGTTGCCGTTGGACGACGGCGGCACATTGGTCACCCTCGGTCAGGCGCAGGGCTTGGTGATCACCGTGTTGATCACCGTGGTGCTGACAAACGCGATGAACTTCATCGACGGACTGGACGGGTTACTGGCCGGCGTCGCATTGATCTCCGCGATCGGCGTCTTCATCTTCTCGACCCATCAGCTGGCGTTGTCGCAGAACCTCACCGATGCCTCCCAACCGCCGCTGATCGCGGCCGCGCTGATCGGCGCCTGCCTGGGCTTTCTGCCGCACAACTTCTATCCGGCCAGGATCTTCATGGGCGACTCCGGTTCGATGTTCATCGGACTGACGATGGCTGCGGCCATCGTCAGCGCCGGCGGGAAGATCGACTCCTCGTCCTTCGGACCACGCTCGACGATCGCCGCCCTGGCACCGCTGTTCGTGGTGCTGGCGGTTGTGTTCATCCCGCTGCTGGACTTCTTCCTGGCGGTGATCCGGCGCACCAGGGAGGGCCGGCATCCGTTCAGCGCGGACAAACAGCATCTGCACCATCGGATGATGAACATCGGGCATACCCACCGCCAGGCGGTGCTGATCTTCTACCTATGGGCAGCCGTGCTCTCGGCCGGCGCGGTGTCGCTGGCGTTCCTGCCGTGGACGGTCGCGGTCGGGCCCACGGTGGTCCTCATCGTGCTGGCGGGATTGATCTCGGCCTGGCCCCGGGTGCGGGCCCGACGACTGAGTCGAGCCAGGGCCAGGGCCGGCGAGCCGACGGTGACGGCCCTCTGATGGCCGAGATCAATCGAATGGCCGCCGATCGGGCTGCCGCACGCTCCCGCAGCGGCGGAGTGTGGTCCCTCGGTCATCTGCGGATCTGCTGGGCCGCGTTGCTGGTGGCGGGCACAGCGCTGGTGTCGGTCGGGGCACTGATCTCCGGCTGGACCGCGTTCTGGGGTGTGCTGGTCGGTACCGCGATCGTCGGACTGTTCTTCTCGGTGTCCGCAATCGTCATCGCCAAGGCCGGCCAGCGGAATCCGAAGATGGTGATGCCGGCCGCTCTCGGCAGCTACGTCGCGAAGATCGTCGCCCTGGGCATCGTGCTGGTGCTGATGCCGCGCGACGGAGCGATCGACACCCGCTGGATGGCCGGGGCGATCGGCCTCGGGATGTTCTGTTGGCTCGGCGCGCACATGCGCCATGTCTGGGCGACGAAGATCTTTTACGTGGACCCGGGAGATGATCCGCGGCCGCCCGGGTGAACTTCGACGATGTGTAGAAGTCCGGGCGGCCTGGATGCAGAAGGACCCCCGGGTGGCTGCTAGAGTCCGTCTTGCCATGAAGATACGGCCAACCCCCAGTTCCGATCATTCCGGTGCGAACGAGGGTTGGGCGGTGATCTCCACCCTGATCGGCGGTTTCGTCCTCTGGGGTGGGATCGGTTGGCTTCTCGACCATTGGTGGGGCACCAGGTTCGCCACACCGGTCGGGCTGATCATCGGCATGGTCCTCGGGATCTACGCCGTGGTGGCCAGAGCTGGTCATCCGGCCCCCGCGGTGACGCGACCGACCGACCCCCAGCCCGGGCCGCCTCCGGCCAGCACCCGAAGGGAGACCGAGTGAGTCCCGTCCTGTCCGCTGCGAGCACATTCCTCGCGGCCGAAGGTGAAGGCTTCGCTCCGCCCACCGTCGAGCATTCGTTCTTCTTCGACAAGCTCGGCGACGGCAGCGTCATCGCGTCGGTCAAGGCCATGGTGCTGCTGGTTCTCGGAATCGTGCTGATCATCGCGTTCTTCCTGGCGTCCGCCCGTCGAGCCGCGGTGGTGCCCAGCAAGATGCAGTTCGCCGGCGAATCCATCTACGGGTTCGTCCGAAACGGCATCGCCATCGAGGTGCTCGGCCAGCAGGGCAAGAAGTGGGCCGGATTCCTGGCGTCGATGTTCATCTTCCTGCTGGTGATGAACCTGTGGGAAATCGTGCCGGTCGCCCAACTCCCGGTGAGCTCGCACTTCGCCATCCCGGTGCTGCTGGCAGGACTCGTCTGGGTCATCTACAACGGTGTCGGCATTCGCAGGCACGGCTTCTTCGGCTATCTCAAACTACAGACGGTGATCCCCGGCGTGATGCCGGCGATGCACATCCTGCTGATCCCGATCGAGTTCCTGTCGAACATCATCCTGCGGCCGTTCACCTTGTCCGTCCGGCTCTTCGCCAACATGTTCGCCGGTCACATGCTGGTCGGCGTCGCCGCGGTCGGCACCATCTACCTGCTCGAGCAGGGCGGGGCCGGCTATGCACTGTTCGTCCTGCCCGGCCTGGCCAGCATGGTGCTGGTCTTCTTCGAACTGCTGATCTGTGCGCTGCAGGCTTACGTGTTCACCCTGCTGGCGGCGATCTATCTGGAAGGGTCGCTGGCCGACTCGCACTGAGATCCGCTCATCCACCGCGACGACCCACTACTTGCACAACCTCGACAAGCACCACCTGGACCCGTAGGTGCGGGGACCAGTAATCGGCACCATCGAAAGGGAGAAACACCTCCATGTCCGTCCTGCAGAATCTCGCCGAGACCAACGTCAACATCTCGGGCAACCTCGGCACCATCGGGTACGGCCTGGCAGCCATCGGCCCGGGTATCGGTGTCGGCATCGTCTGGGCCAGCTACATCCAGTCCACCGCACGTCAGCCTGAGTCCGCCGGCCTGACCAGGACCTACGCCTTCCTCGGCTTCGCCGTCTCCGAGGCGTTGGCCCTGCTCGGCTTCGTGGTGCCCTTCATCCTCACCTGAGTGGGTCCGCCCATCGCTGGCCGTTCCGCAAATACACCGACCGCGTGATCATCGAAAAATCCACCGATCCAAGGGATAGTCGCTGATGTCCACCACTGCACTGCTCGCCGCCGAGGAGGAGACCAACCCGATCGGCCTGCCCTGGGGTGAGGTCCTGATCGCGGCGATCGCTTTCGGGCTGCTGGTCGCGGTTCTGCGCAAGTTCGTCTGGCCGATGTTCGAGAAGGCCTACGCCGAGCGGACCCAGGCCATCGAGGGCGGCATCGCCAAGGCCGAGCAGGCCCAGAACGAGGCGAAGGCGGCGTTGGAGCAGTACAACCAGCAACTGGCCGGCGCCCGGGAAGAGGCGGCCAAGATCCGCGAGGACGCCAGGACCCAGGCGCAGGCGATCAAGGACGACATGTTGGCCACGGCGAAGTCCGAATCGGAGCGCATCGCCAGCGCCGGCCGGGCCCAACTGGAGAGCCAGCGATCGCAGATCGTCGCCGAGCTGCGGGGCGACCTCGGCCGGATGTCGGTCGACCTGGCCGGCAAGGTGGTCGGCGAATCGCTCGAGGACGACGCCCTCAAGCGTCGCACCGTCGAGCGGTTCCTGGCCGATCTGGAGCGCTGATGCAGCACATCTCGAGCCGGCAGGCACTGCAGGAGCTCACCACGAAGTTGGTCGGTGACGGCTCGACCCTGTCCGACGCGGAGCTGCGAACCATCGGCAGCGACCTACTGGCCGTTGCCGGCGTTTTGCGCGGCCAGCCGGCGCTGCGGCGGACGCTGTCCGAGGCCACCACCTCCACCGAGAACCGGACGGACCTCATCGGTGGATTGCTGGACGGCAAGGTGCACCCGGCGGTGGTCGCAGTCACCAAGGATGCGGTCGGTCGGTCCTGGGCCAGCGGCGCCGATCTGCGCGACGGTGTCGAGCGGCTCGGCCGGACAGCGCTGTTCCTCGGTGCCGAACGCGCCGGCGAGCTCGACGAGGTGGAGGACCAGCTGTTCCGGTTCGGCCGCATAGTCGACGGCAACCCGGAACTGTCGGTGCTGCTGAACGATCCGACGGCGGACCCACAGGGCCGGACGGCGTTGATCAGTCGGCTGCTGGACGGCCGGGCCAATCCGCTGGCCGTCGAACTGCTGGCCGGACTGGCAGCCAATACAGGTGGCCGGTCCTTCTCGCACGGCGTGCGAGAACTGGTCGACCAGGCCGCCGACCGCAAGAACATGGTGGTGGCCCGGGTGCAGACTGCCGCCGAATTGGACGATGCGCAGCGGTCCAGGCTGTCGGCCGCCCTGCAACGGAGCTACGGCCGGCCGATCGGCCTGCACATCGAACTGGACCCGGAGTTGGCCGGCGGTCTACGGATCACCGTCGGCGACGAGGTCATCGACGGCAGTGTCGCCGGCCGGATGTCCGCCCTGAGACGCCGAATGGCCGGGTGACCGGCGGCGCGGCCGCCGGGCAGCCGACCGACACCGGTCTCGCACTACGCAGCAGCGCTGTACACCGATCGACACCAGTAAGAACCACTCAGCACCACCGATACAGAACGGGAACGCGATGACCGAGTTGACGATCTCCTCCGACGAGATCCGCTCCGCGATCGAAAGCTACGTCTCCGACTACTCACCGGAGGTGACCCGCGAAGAGGTCGGGATCATCGCGAGCACCGGCGACGGGATCGCCACCGTCGAGGGCCTGCCCTCGGCGATGGCCAACGAGTTGCTGCAGTTCCCCGGTGGGGTACTCGGGGTGGCGCTCAACCTCGACGTGCGCTCCATCGGCGCCGTCATCCTGGGTGATGCCAACACCTTGGAAGAGGGTCAGGAGGTCACCCGGACCGGCGAGGTGTTGTCGGTGCCGGTCGGTGACGCCTTCCTCGGCCGGGTGGTGAATCCGCTCGGGCAGCCGATCGACGGGCTCGGCGAGATCGCCGCCGAGGAGCAGCGGGCGCTGGAGCTGCAAGCCGCGTCCGTTGTGCAGCGGCAGGAGGTCGCCGAGCCGTTGCAGACCGGCATCAAGGCCATCGACTCGATGACGCCGATCGGTCGCGGTCAGCGGCAGTTGATCATCGGCGACCGGAAGACCGGCAAGACCGCGGTCTGCGTCGACACCATTCTGAACCAGAAGGCGAACTGGGAAACCGGGGATTCGAAGCAGCAGGTGCGCTGCATCTATGTCGCGATCGGCCAGAAGGGCTCCACGATCGCCGGCGTTCGCACCGCACTGGAGGAGGCGGGCGCGCTGGACTACACCACCATCGTCGCCGCTCCCGCATCCGACTCGGCCGGTTTCAAGTGGCTCGCCCCGTACACCGGCTCGGCTATCGGCCAGCACTGGATGTACCAGGGCAAGCACGTCCTGATCGTGTTCGACGACCTGACAAAGCAGGCCGAGGCCTACCGCGCCATCTCGCTGCTGCTGCGTCGCCCGCCGGGCCGCGAGGCCTACCCCGGCGACGTGTTCTACCTGCACTCCCGGCTGCTGGAACGCTGCGCGAAGCTCTCCGACGAGTTGGGCGCGGGTTCGATGACGGCGTTGCCGATCATCGAGACCAAGGCCAACGACGTGTCGGCCTACATCCCGACGAACGTCATCTCGATCACCGACGGCCAGTGCTTCCTGGAGTCGGACCTGTTCAATGCCGGCATCCGACCGGCCATCAATGTGGGCATCTCGGTCTCCCGGGTCGGCGGCAAGGCGCAGACGAAGGCGATGCGCAAGGTTTCCGGCACCCTGCGCCTCGACCTCTCGGCCTATCGGGAGTTGGAGGCGTTTGCTGCCTTCGGCTCGGATCTCGACCCCATTTCCAAGCGGTCATTGGCTCGTGGCTCACGACTGGTGGAGCTGCTCAAGCAGCCGCAGTACGAGCCGTTCCCGATGGAGGAGCAGGTGGTGTCCGTGTGGGCCGGCACCAAGGGCTATCTGGACGAGGTCCCGGTGTCCGACATCCGCCGGTTCGAGTCCGAGTTCCTGGAGTACCTGCGGCACGTCGAGAACTCGCCGCTTGCTGCCATCCGGGAGTCGAACGCGCTGGCCGATGACACCGTTGCCGGGCTGGAGGCGGCCTTCAAGGAGTTCGCCCAGTCGTTCACCACCTCGGACGGAAAGCCGTTGTTGGGCAACGAGAAGCAGGCGGACGCGATGGACGCCGCATCGGTCGGCCAGGAGCGGGTACAGGTCCGTAAGGCCCCGCCGCCGCCGAAGCGCTGATCGGGCAACCGTTGGCAGACAAGACGATCGGAGGTGAAGCATGGCCGCACAGGCACGGGTGCTGAAACAGCGCGTCAAGAGCGTCAGATCGACGCAGAAGATCACCAAGGCACAGGAACTGATCGCGACCTCGCGGATCGCCAAGGCACAGGCCGCCGTTCAGGCATCGACGCCGTACTCGGAACGAATCACCGACGTGCTGACCGCCCTGGCGTCCGCGTCCACCCTGGACCACCCGTTGCTCAACGAGCGCGCGGAACCGGCCCGGGCGGCCATCCTGCTGATCACCTCGGACCGCGGATTGTGCGGTGGCTACAACGCCGGGGCGATCAAGGCTGCCGAGGAACTGTCGGCACTGTTGCGCTCGCAGGGCAAGGAACCGGTGCTCTACGTGATCGGTCGCAAGGGGCTCGGTTACTACACGTTCCGGCAACGTCCGGTCGCCGATTCCTGGACCGGATTTTCCGAACGGCCCAGCTATGCGGATGCCGAACGGGCGGCGTCGGCGATCCTGCCGCCGTTCCTGGCCGGCAGCGGCACCGAGGTCGATAACGGAACCGGCAACGTGGTCGAGGGCGTCGACGAGATCCACGTTGTCAGCACCCAGTTCGTTTCGATGCTGTCGCAGGTACCCAAGGCCAGACGGGTGGCTCCGATGGAGATCGAGTACGTCGGCAGTGAGGGCCCCGGCGGTCCGCTGCCGGCCTACGAGTTCGAGCCGGCGCCGGAAGCGCTGCTGGACGCACTGCTGCCGAAGTACGTGACCACCCGGATCTACGCGGCGCTGCTGGACGCTGCGGCCAGTGAGTCCGCTGCCCGCCGGGCCGCCTGCAAAGCGGCCACCGACAACGCCAACGACATCATCCGCACGCTCAGCCGGCAGATGAACCAGGCCCGGCAGGGCCAGATCACCCAGGAACTGACCGAGATCATCGGCGGCGCCGACGCTCTCGCAGCTGCCTCATCCGAAGAAGACTAGAAGGACGGGCCATGAGTACAGCAATCGCCACTGAACGAACAAGTGCATCCGATGCCGGGACCCACGGTCGGGTCGTCCGGGTCATCGGACCCGTCGTCGACGTCGAGTTCCCCCGCGGTTCGGTGCCCGAACTGAACAACGCCGTGCATGTGCAGGTGAAGGGCGGCGGCATCGATCGGATGCTGACCCTGGAGGTGTCCCTGCACCTCGGCGACAACATCGTCCGGTGCATCTCCATGCAGCCGACCGACGGACTGGTCCGGGGAGCCCAGGCGAACGACACCGGCGGCCCGATCTCGGTACCGGTCGGAGACGTGGTCAAGGGGCACGTGTTCAACGCCCTCGGCGTCTGCCTCGATGCACCGGGAACCGGCGAGGACGGCGAGCACTGGAGCATCCACCGCAAGCCGCCGCCCTTCGACCAGCTCGAGGGAAAGACCGAGCAGTTGGTCACCGGCATCAAGGTGATCGACCTGCTCACCCCCTACGTCCAGGGCGGCAAAATCGGCCTGTTCGGTGGCGCCGGCGTCGGCAAGACGGTGCTGATCCTGGAGATGATCACCCGGGTCGCCAAGAACTTCGGTGGTACCTCGGTATTCGCCGGCGTCGGCGAGCGGACCCGTGAGGGCAACGACCTGATCACCGAGATGACCGAGTCCGGCGTCATCAACGACACCGCGCTGGTGTTCGGCCAGATGGACGAGCCGCCCGGCACCCGGATGCGAGTCGCCCTCTCCGCGCTGACCATGGCGGAGTACTTCCGGGACGAACAGAACCAGGACGTACTTCTGTTCATCGACAACATCTTCCGGTTCACCCAGGCCGGCTCCGAGGTCTCCACCCTGCTGGGCCGGATGCCGTCGGCGGTGGGCTACCAGCCGACCTTGGCCGACGAGATGGGCGAGCTGCAGGAACGGATCACCTCGACCCACGGCCGGTCGATCACCTCCATCCAGGCGATCTACGTACCGGCCGACGATTACACCGATCCGGCGCCGGCCACCACCTTTGCGCACCTGGACGCCACCACCGAGCTGGACCGGGCGATCACCGAGAAGGGCATCTATCCCGCGGTGAACCCGTTGTCCTCCTCGTCCCGGATCCTGGATCCGCAGTACGTCGGCGAGGAGCACTACCGGGTGGCGCAGGAGGTCAAGCGGATCCTGCAGAAGAACAAGGAGCTGCAGGACATCATCGCCATCCTCGGCATGGACGAACTGTCCGAGGAGGACAAGCTGGTGGTCGGTCGGGCCCGCCGGATGGAGCGCTTCCTGGGCCAGAACTTCTTCGTGGCGAAGCAATTCACCGGACAGGACGGGTCCTACGTCGAGCTGGCGGACACCATCGAGGCCTTCGACAAGATCGCCAAGGGCGAGTACGACAACGTGCCGGAGCAGGCCTTCCTGAACATCGGCGGGATGGACGACGTGCTGGCCAAGGCCAAGCAGCTCGAGGGCTGAGCACGGTCGAGAAGGTCGTAAGCTGAAAGTAGGACGATTCGTCCCGCACTAGACACCGGAGTGAGCACGTGGCAGAAATGCAGGTCGACCTGGTCGCCGTCGAGCGGGAGATCTGGTCCGGCCAGGCACAGATGGTCGTCGCCAGGACCACCGACGGCGACATCGGTGTGATGCCCGGACATGCCCCGTTGCTGGCCCAGCTGCAGGAGGGCTTCGCCGCCCGGATCATCGAGCCGGGCGGCGGCGTGCTCGGCGTCGCGGTACATGGCGGTTTCCTGTCGGTGACCAAGGACGGGGTGTCGATCCTCGCCGAGGCGGCCGAACTGTCCGACGAGATCGACGTCAGCAAGGCCAAGGCCGAGTACGACTCGGCGCGCGCGGCCGGCACCGAGAGCTCCGAGAAGCTCGAGGTACTCCGCCGGGCCCGGGCCCGACTGCTGGCCACCGGTCAGGACGTCTGAGACAGGCTGGCGGCGGACGGCAGCCATGACGCTCATCGAGTTCATCGGTCTGGGGCTGCTGGTTGCGGTGGTGTTGCTGATCGCGGTGGTCGCCGTGCGGCGGTCGCTGTTGTCGCGGTCCGGCGGATTCGACGTCTCCTGGCGGACGGAGCTGCGGGCCAGTGGTGCCGGCTGGGTCCTCGGTCAGGGTCGCTACGCCGGCGATGTGCTGATGTTGTTCCGAGCGTTCTCGTTGCTACCGCTGGCCGCCCGATCGCTCCGGCGGCAGTCGGTAGTATTGGGTTCGCGGCGCGATGCGGTCGGCACCGAACCCGATCTGCTACCGCCCGCCTCGATCATCGTCCGATGTACCGACGGCGGCGCCGACCTGGAACTCGCCATGAGCGAGGACGCCATCACCGGTCTCCAGTCGTGGTTGGAGTCGGCACCGACCGCGTTCCGCGGTCGGCCGTTCCGCGGCGACGGAACTCCATGAAGCTGGATATCGTCAGCGTTCGCCGCCCGGTGTCCACTTCACATCGCCTTCCGGGTTGGTCACCCTGGCCAGGATGAACAACAGGTCCGACAGCCGGTTCAGATAGGTCGCCGTCAGCGGGTTGCTGCCGCTGCGGTCGTGGTCGATCTGGGCCCAGGTGCTGCGTTCCGCGCGCCGAGCCACCGTGCGGGCCAGATGCAGCAACGCACCGGAGCGGGTGCCGCCGGGCAGGATGAACGAATCCAGCGCCGCCAGGTCGGCGTTGAAGGCGTCGCAGTCCGACTCCAGTCGGTCGATGTAGTCCTGGCTGACCCGCAGCGGCGGATGCTCCGGGTTGTCCACCACCGGGGTGGCCAGATCGGCGCCGACGTCGAACAGTTCGTTCTGGATCCGGGTGAGTACTCGTGCCACCGCCGGGTCCGGCTCACCTACGGCCAGCGTGACCCCGATCGCCGCGTTCGTCTCGTCGCAGTCGGCGTAGGCGATCAGCCGTGGATCATTCTTGGACACCCGGGAGAAATCGGACAAGCCGGTGGTCCCGTCATCGCCGGTTCGGGTGTAGATCTGCGTCAGGTGCACGGCCATCGGCTCAGCGTACGGCCGATAGAGTTGCCGACTGTGAGGATGCACGGTGAGTGAACGGTTCCTGGTGACGGGTGGGGCTCGGCTCGACGGTGAGGTGACCGTCGCCGGCGCGAAGAACAGCGTGCTCAAGCTGATGGCGGCCGCCCTGCTGGCCGAGGGCACCACCACCATCACCAACTGCCCGGACATCCTGGACGTGCCGTTGATGGCCGATGTGTTGCGCGGGTTGGGCTGTCAGGTCAGCCAGCACCTCGACCGGGTGGAGATCATCACGCCGGCCGAGCTGTCGTCGTCGGCCGACTTTCCGGCGGTCAGCCGGTTCCGGGCCTCGGTATGTGTGCTCGGGCCACTGATGGGCCGGTGTCATCGGGCCACCGTCTCGTTGCCGGGCGGGGACGCCATCGGCTCCCGGCCGCTGGACATGCACCAGGCCGGTCTGGAGGCGCTGGGCGCCCGGATGCGGATCGAACACGGCGCTGTGGTGGGCGAGGCGGACACCCTGATCGGGGCACCGGTGACGCTGGAGTTCCCCAGCGTCGGCGCCACCGAGAACATCATGATGGCCGCCGTGCTTGCCAAGGGCAGCACGGTGATCGACAACGCCGCCAGGGAACCGGAGATCGTCGATCTGGCCGAGATGCTGCAGCAGATGGGCGCCCAGATCAGCGGCGCCGGCACCAGCACCATGACGATAGACGGGGTCGAGCTGCTGCGGCCGACCGAGCACCGCACGGTCGGCGACCGGATGGTGGCCGGGACCTGGGCCTATGCGGCGGCCATCACCCGAGGGAACATCACTGTGCGGGGCGCCAAGGTCGGTCATCTGGCGGCGTCCCTGGAGCGGTTGGCCGGCTCCGGTGCCACCGTGACGGCGCATGACGACGGCTTCACCGTCGCCTCCGCCGACCGTCCGCGGGCGGTCGATTTCATCACCCTGCCCTATCCCGGATTCCCGACCGATCTGCAGCCGATGGCGCTCACCCTCGCCTCGGTCGCCGACGGTCACTCGATGATCACCGAGAACGTGTTCGAGGCCCGGTTCAGGTTCGTCGACGAGCTGGTCCGGATGGGCGCCGACGCCCGCATCGACGGGCACCACGCTTCGATCCGGGGACGGGAAACCCTGTCCAGCGCACCGGTTTGGGCCACCGATATCCGGGCCGGTGCCGGGCTGGTGCTCGCCGGACTGGCCGCCGACGGCCGGACCGAGGTGCACGAGGTGTGGCACATCGACCGGGGCTATCCGAGGTTCGTGGAGAATCTGGTTGCGCTCGGTGCCCAGATCGAGCGGGTCACCGACCCGGACTGACGTCGCGACCGGCCCTGCTCGGTGGAGCACCGACGACGGGCCGGTAACCGGCCGGCTCGGAGAAGAACACCCCGAGACCGGAGGACAGGCCGGGCAGCCGCTGTTCGAACTCGTCGACCTGATCGGCAGGCATCGTTCCGGTGACCCGACACCGGTTGATGCCGAGCTGGTCCACCTCAGGAGTCGCCCCGGCCGCAACGAGTCGGCTGAGTGCGGACGTCAGCGCATCGGCGGGAACCTCCAGCTCGAACCTGCTGACCGGGGCGCATACCGTCGTGCCGGCCTGTCGCAGTGCGCGGCGGAAGGCGAGGGCGGTCAGTCGTCGGTACTCGCCGGCCGATGGCGTCGGTGCGTGGTATCGCCCGTGTACCAAGGTCACCCGGCAGTCGGTGACGCGCCAGCCGAACAGCCCTTCGCCGACCACTGCCGCGAGTGTTTCCTCGATGGCGACGTGGAACGAGGGGATCAGATAGCCGCGCTCGACACCCATCAGGTATTGCATCCCCGAATCGGCAGCGCCGGGTTCCACCCGCAGACCGACCGAGGCGTTTCCCATCGCAGTCTGCTCGTGCCACTCGGCGGTCGCCGTTGGCCGTTCGACGTGCACGGTCCGAGTGGGCAGGAACTCCGCTGCCACGCCGTACTCGGCTGCCAGCCGCGCCGTGATGACCTCCTTCTGCACCTCGCCGTAGACGCTGACGGTGATCTCGCGGTCGACGCCGTCGAGCCGCGCATCGATCAACGGATCCTGTTCGGACAGTTGCTGCAAGGCCTGAAACAGTGCGGTCCGTTCGGCCGGCACCCGGGCCCGGACCACTGACTCGAGTCCCGGAGACGGGAAGAGCCGGCCGCCGCGCGCCGGGTCCCAGCGCCCGAGTTGGTCGCCGATGGCGATACCACTCAGTCCGGAGACGGTGGCGATGTCGCCGGCGCGGGCGGCCGTGTCGGTGGTGACCGCGCCATGGTCGAATGTGTTCACGGTGATCGCCCGAGTCTGCCGACTGACGATGGTGCCGGTCGCCTCACGGCGGCGGACGACCACCCGATCGCGAGCCGACAAAGTGCCGGCATGCAGCCGCACATACCCGATCTGGTGACCGACCGAATCCCGCTCAATCTTGAAAACGCTGGCGTGCAAAGGTTTATCGGCATCACCGTCGATGGTCGGGAAATGGGTCGTCACCGCCTTGATGACCTGCGCGACACCAACACCGGCGAGCGCCGATCCGAACAGGATGGGGTGCATCCGTCCCATGCGGGTCTGTCCGGCAAGCGATGCGAGCGCTTCCTGCTCGGACGGCGGCCGGCCGCCGTCGACGTATTGCCGCAGCAGTCGTTCGTCGTACTCCGACAATCGCTCGATCAACTCTTCGACGAAGCCGGCCCCGGAGCGAAGGACGACCTCGGCCGCCCGGCTGCCGAGTCCGCGGGGCTCGGACAGGGCCACAGCGCCGCCGAGCAGCACCTCGTTGAGTGCTGTCACCGTTGAGTGGTAGGCGGCGCCGGCCCGGTCGATCTTGTTGACGAAGATCAGGAAAGGGATCCCGATGCGTTCCAGAATGCGGATCAGCACCCGGGTCTGGGCCTGGACACCTTCGACGGCCGAGACCACCAACACAGCGCCGTCGAGCACCATCAGCGCGCGCTCGACCTCGGCCACGAAGTCGGAGTGGCCGGGAGTGTCGATCAGATTGATCTTGGTATCAGGGCGGTCGGCGCCCGGGACGGTGAAGGTGACCACGGCAGACCGGATGGTGATGCCGCGCCGCCGTTCGATGTCGTCGGCGTCGGTCGTGGTGTCGCCGTGGTCGACCCGCCCGACCTGGCTGATGACACCGGCCTCGAAGAGCAGGCGTTCGGTCAGTGTTGTCTTACCGGCGTCGACATGGGCGACGATCCCGAGATTGAGGGTGGGCATGAAGAACGGCTGCTCTCTGGTCGCTCGGATGGGTGAACGCAATGTGTCCGAGCGGGTGCCGCATTTCAGTTGCTCCTTCGTCGATCGTCGGGACTCCTGACCGCGACCTTAGCGATCCGACCGAACACGCACGAGGGAATATCGGTCGCAGCGGTAGCGGAATAGGGTGGTTCCTATGGACTCTGCGCACATTCGATTGGACACCACGGACCGCACGGCCCGGATCACCCTGGCGAACCCACAGCGCCGCAATGCGCTGGCCGAGCCGGTGCTCCGTGATCTGTTGGCGGCCCTGGACGAGGTCGCCGCCGGGCCGGCCACCGGGTTGGTGTTGGCCGCCGAGGGACCGGTGTTCTCGGCCGGACACGACTTCGCCGACGTGGCAGTCCGGGACGTGGTCGGGGTGCGGGCGCTGCTGGACCTGTGCCAGAGCGTGATGGAGCGGATGCATTCGATGCCGCAGGTGGTGATCGCCCGGGTCCATGCGCTGGCCACCGCGGCGGGCTGTCAATTGGTCGCATCGGCCGATCTGGCGGTGGCCGCCGACAGCGCCGGCTTCGCGCTGCCCGGCGGCAAGGGCGGCTGGTTCTGCCACACCCCCGCGGTGCCGGTGGCCAGGGCGATCGGTCGGAAACGGCTGATGGAGATGGCGCTGACCGGCGACGTCATCGATCCGGCGACCGCCTTGGACTGGGGCCTGGTCAACCAGGTGGTGCCGGCCGCCGAGCTGGACGCGGCGGTCGACACCTTGCTGGCCAGGGCCACCAAGGGCAGCGCGGCGTCCAAGGCCTGGGGCAAACGGGTGCTGTATGCCCAGCTGGACCGACCGGAGAACGAGGCTTACGCCCTCGCCGCCGAGGCGATGGCCGGGGCGTCCCAGTCGATCGGCGCCAAGGAAGGCATGGCGGCCTTCATGGACAAGCGGCCGGCGAACTGGACCGACTGAGCATCTTCTACCCTGACCGGGTGCGTCTCGTCGTAGCTCGCTGCTCGGTCGACTACATCGGCCGGTTGACCGCCCATCTGCCGATGGCTCCCCGGCTGTTGCTGGTCAAGGCCGACGGCTCGGTGTCGGTGCATGCCGACGACCGGGCCTACAAGCCGCTCAACTGGATGAGCCCACCGTGTCGGCTCACCGTCACCGACGATCGGTGGGAGGTGGTGAACAAAGTGGGGGAGCGACTGGTCATCACCATCGAGGAGATCCTGCACGACTCCTCCCATCAGCTGGGTACCGATCCGGGTCTGGTGAAGGACGGTGTCGAGGCCCATCTGCAGAAATTGCTGGCCGAGCAGGTGGATCTGCTCGGTACCGGCTATTCGCTGATCCGCCGGGAACATCCGACACCGATCGGCCCGGTGGATCTGCTGTGCCGGGACGAAGGCGGTGGGGTGGTGGCGGTGGAGATCAAGCGGCGGGGTGAGATCGACGGGGTCGAACAACTCAGCCGATATCTCGAGCTGCTCGGCCGCGACCCGTTGCTGGCGCCGGTGGCCGGAGTCTTTGCGGCGCAACAGATCAAGCCGCAGGCCAGGACGTTGGCCGAGGACCGGGGCATCCGCTGCCTGGTGTTGGACTACGACGTGATGCGCGGTGTGGACGACCCGAGCAGTCGGTTGTTCTGATCCCCGCTGGGTTCTCCGGGATCGGGCGGCAGGGCGGGTTCGGTTGGCTCCGGTTCGCCGATGGCGGAACCGGCAGGATGGCCGGCCGCACTGGACTAGCCTGGGGGAGTGACCCCGAACGAGCAGATCGCCGGGGATGAGTAGAAGGGCACCCGCGTGGAGGTCAAGATCGGTGTGGCGGACAACGGCCGCGAACTGGTGGTCAGCTCGGCGTCCGAGCCCGAGGACATCCAGACGCAGGTGGCCGCGGCCCTGAAGGATCCGGCCGGCACGTTGGTGCTGGAGGACGAGAAGGGCAAGCGCGTCGTCATCCCGTCGGCCAGGATTGCGTATGTGGAGATCGCCCAGTCCGACTCCCGCCGGGTCGGTTTCGGGTCCTGATCGATTCCTGACCCGGGGGCGGGGTCCCGGCCGGTAGATCTGCTTCAGGGCTGCCGCGGGAACCGGGAGATTCCTCGCCAGGCCAGCGTCGCGAGCAGCTCCACCGCCTCCGCGCGCGGGATCTGCGCGCCCTGTGCCAGCCAGTACCGAGCGCTGACCTGGGACAGACCCACCAGACCGGACGCCAGCAACCTCCCGCGTTCGGCATCGACGCCGGTGTCCTGGGTGATGGTCTCGGTCAGGGCCTCGATGCAGCCGTCGGCGGCTCGTTCGACCACCCGCTGCACCTCCGGCTCGCTGCGCAGGTCCGACTCGAAGATCAGCCGGAACGCCTGGTCGTGGTCGGCGACGAAGTCGTAGTAGGCACCGATGGTGTCGTGTACCCGGTCGTGGTTGTCGTCGGTACGGGTCAGCGCCGATCGGACCAGCCGGACCATCTCGTCCGCGGACTCGCCGAGCAGCGCCAGGTACAGGTCCAATTTGGACGGAAAGTGTTGGTAGAGGACCGGTTTGCTGACGCCTGCCTGCTCGGCAATGTCGTCCATTGCGGCGGCGTGATAACCCAGATCGACGAACACCGAGCGGGCGGCACCGAGCAGTTGGGCTCGCCGGTCGCCGCGGGACAGCCGGGTGACGCTGCGTCCGGGATTGGCCATCGCTCCACCTTTCAGCGCCGATCGTCAGGCCCGATGATGCTGCCGGCGGGCACGGTCCCGCGACTGCCGACCTTACGGGCCGGCCGGCGATCATCCCAGCAACGGTGCCGCCAGGTCGCCGTGCACAACGAGCCGATCGGCGACGTCGTCGCAGTCCGGATCCAGTGGCATCCCGGCGGTGACGGCGGCCAGCTCGTCGACCGTCAACGGGAGCACGACGCCGGTGCCGTCGGCGGAGTCGACCAGGCTGTACGGGGCCGGCACCAGGGACCTCGGCGCTGAGGTGGCCAGCCAGGCGCGGCCGTCGGTGCCACCGGCATCGACGGTGGCGATCTCCGGGGCCCGGACCGCCAGCGCAGCGGCTATCGGCTGCAGATCGGTGACGCCGGTGACGAACACCAGCAGGCCGCCCTGCCCGTCGGTCGCCGGAACCGCCGTTCCGCCGGCAGCTCCGACGGCCTCGATCAGCGCCAGTGCGGCGGTGGCTGCGGTCGCGATGTCGGCGCCGTCGCCGGCCGACACCTGGACACTGGCCGGCACCCCGTCGACAACCTCCCAGGAGAACCAGCGCGCGCCGACGTCGACCGCTGCCATGATGTCCGCCGGTGACGACGGTGCGGTCGGTAGCGGGCGCTGACCGGACGTCCAGCCACCGGCATGGATCCGGCGGCCGGTCAGGTGCCGCGCCAGTGTCTGGGCGATCTGTCGGTAGTAGTCGGCGACGGCCAGCTCTGCCAAAGGGTCCACCTGCTCATCGTGCCCGCATCAGCGTCCGGGTTTGCGCCGGACCTTCGAATTGCGGCCGAGTAGCACGGTGGCCACCGCAGCGCCGGCCGCTCCGGACAGATAGTTGCTGATCCGATGCTCGCGGAAATCGAAGGCGCTGCCATCGGTGAGGGTGCCGCCGCCGAATGCCGGCACCGCCAGGTGGGCGACTCCCGATGGCGCGTCGATCACCTGCGCTCCGAAGCCGGCGGACGCCGGGTCCGGCCCGTACGGCCCGCCGACCCGGGCGCCGCTGACGATGGTGGCCAGCACATCGGTCCGGGATCGGGTGACCGGATCCAGCGGGTGCTCCAGGACGAACACATTCTCCTGCGCGACGGTGCGGTAGTCGGCCGTCGAGCCGGCGTCGTAGCCGGCTCCGGGCGAACCGAGCAGCACCATGTTGTCGAACGGGGCGTCGAATCGGGCGGCGGCCTCCGAGGCGACCACCGTGCCCATCGAATGCGCCATCATCGTCAGGGTCGCATCCGGCGCCATCAGTTCGCGGATCCACTGCGAGTCGCGGTTCAACAGTTCCGCCCCGGCCCTGGCCTGATTGGCGTCCGCGGCGGCCAGTGCGTCGGGCAGTACCGACGCCGGGTTGGTCTCCGAGGTGTCGGTCACGTCGGCGAAGGCCGACAGCGGGATGTCGTAGCCGAACCAGATGACGACGGCGGTCTCCTCGCCCGGCGAGATCGCCCGGGCGTTGGTCATCAGGCTCTTGGCCGCCGCGATCGTGCCGGACATGTCGGCCGGCGAGTTGGCCACTCCCGGGACCAGGATGGCGACCCGGTCGGCGGTGGCCAGATCGCCCACCGACACGGCGGCCCGACCCTGACCGTGGAAGGTGCCGGGCGCATAGACCAGCAGGTCGGCGGTGGTGCCGTCGGCCCTGGCCCGATCCAGCGCGCTGTCGATGTTCTGGGCGAAGTCGCGGGTGTAGTTGTTGCGGACGCTCAATGGTGATCCGGCTGTCAGATCGGCGGCGAGTCGAAGGGCATTTCGCTGCGCCACCGTGCGTACCTGCGGTATCGGCGCAATCGGCACACTGCCGCGGGGAACCGTCAGCCTGTCCATCGCCTGCTGCGGATCGCCGCTGAACACTCCGTCGAGACCGGCGATGACTTCCTCGATCCTGGCCCGCTGGGCGGTGAGCTCACCGTGCAGGGTGCCGCAGATCTGGTCCCGTTTCTCGGCCTCGCCGACCACCGGAGTGTTCAGCACCGACCAGTCGGTCGCACTGTTGGCGATCTCGATCGCCCGAGCCGCGGCGATCTGGGCATGCCGCAACCCCTCGATCGCCGGCAGCAGCCGGTCCCGGGCCGCATCGATGACGGACGCTGCACTGCCGGTCGCGGCGGCCAGCGCCCGGAGGTAGCCGACCGGCTCGGGCGCGGACCAGCCGACCCGCAGCTGATCGGACTGTCGGTCGACGTCGATGGCGCCGTAGTTCAGCACCGGGCTGATGCCGACCAGAGTGGCGACCAGGACGCCGATCGCGTCCGGGGCCGGCTTGCCGATCGCCTCGGCATTCTTGACCGGGCCCGGACCGCCCGGCAGTCGGTTCGTCCAGGCGATCAGATGCGGATGCATGGCCGGCATCATCGAGCCGACATCGCCAGCGACGCCTCCGCCCGCTCGAACTGAGCCGCCGACAGCAGCAGGGCCTGGCCGGCGGCGTCGACCATCCGGGTCAGATCGCGCAGCGCTTGCTGTGCCCGGCGGACGAACGTCACCAGGCCCAGAGTCAGTTCGGCGCCCAACGGCGTATCGCCGAACGCGCCGCGCTGCGGATGGATCGATTGGCCGGACATCGGCGATCCGAGCCAGGCCAACGCGATCATCCCGAGCTCGCCGCCGACAGCCCGCAGCACATCGGTGTCGACCTCCATCTGGTTCTCCTCGTACCCGCCGTCCCCACCGGCCGGCTCCCCAGGCATCGTCGCCGTCGGGCGATCGTCACCGCTCCGGTGGACCCGAAAATTGTGGACAAGTCAGCATGTGTGGACAACTTGCGGCGAGGCACCGGCAGCGGGCGAACCGGGAGTTGGCACCATGGAGGGGTGAGCACTCCGTGGCCGATGCCGGCCGGACCGGACCGCGAGTACGTCGCGGCGGCCTCCGATGCCCGGCTGGCCGACGATCGGCTGCCGCCGGCGCCGCCGATCGCCGCGCCGCCGACACCCGGCCGGTTCGAGGTCATCGACGACCGCGGCCTCTACCTGCGGGAGATCTCGGCCACCGGCAGTTCAGCCATCGATCCGACGGTTCCGGTGACTCCGCCCGTGCCGGTGACTTTGTACATCCACGGACTCGCCGGATCGTCGACCAATTTCGACTCGCTCGGCACCGTACTGGCCGGGCACACCCGGGGATTCAGCGTCGATCTGCCGGGCTTCGGCCGCAGCGACCCACCCCCCGGCGGCCGATATTCGCTGGCTGGTGACGCCGAATTGCTGGCCAAGCTGCTGGATCGGATCTCGCCGGACGCGCCGGCGCAGGTGGTCGGGAACTCGCTCGGCGGCATGGTGGCGCTGGCTCTGGCATCCCGTCATCCGGATCGGGTCAGCACACTGTCGCTGATCTCGCCGGCGGTGCCCGATCTGCGGATCACCACCGACCGGGGCGCGGATCCCCGATTGGCGATGCTGTTGGCGCCGGGAACGCTGTCGATGGCGACCCGCCGGCTGTCGTCCATCGGTCCGGTGGCCAGGGCGCGGGGGATGGCGGCGTTGTGTTACGGCAACCCCGGCGTGCTCACCGAACTGGACATCGAGACGGCGGCAGCGGAACTCAGCTGGCGGTTCACCCTGCCCTGGGGGCACGCCGCGACGGTGCTGGCATTGCGATCGTTGATGCGCAGTTATCTGCGGGCCGGTCGGTGGTCCTTCCGATCCGCGGCCGCCAGGGTGACGGCGCCGACGTTGGTGGTCTGGGGAACCAAGGACCGGTTGGTCGATGCGGCGCTGGCGATCCCGACGGCGGCGGCATTCACCGACCATCGGCTGCTGGTGTTGCCCGGTCTGGGGCACGTCGCCCAGATGGAAGATCCGGTGACGACCGGCCGAGCGGTGCTGGCTCTGTGGCAGGACGCCGCGACCGGATCGACGGCGCCGGCCGATCAGCCAGCGGCAGCCGGAAAGGCAGCCGCAGCAGGGGAGCCAGCGGCGTGCGGACAGGCAGCGCCGGACCGGGTGGGCGCGCCGTTGACTGCCGCCGCCGTTGGTGTGACACCCTCGTGCCCGTGACCCGACTCGGACCCGACCCCCGTCGGCGTCGCACCGAGTCCTCGGGTGCCACGCCGGTGAGGCCGGAACGGATCGGCCGCGGCGGGCGGGATGCGCCGTTGGACCGGCCGCCCTGGGTCGATCGATCGTCCCTACTGGACCGTTCGTCACTCTGGGACGAAGTTGACGACCGTCGCCCGGACGGCCCGCAACCATTACGGGCCAGTTGGTCGCCCGTCCCCGATGGGTCGACGGGCCGGCGACCGAGCGATCGGCAGCGGGCCGGTGAACGCTCCGATCATCGAAGCGTCCACCGCACCGAACATCTGTCGACCGAGCAACCCGCCGGCAGCTCGGTGGCCCGGCCGGAGCGCGTCGGCCCACGCAAGCATCGCAGCGCGCTCGGCTGGTTCGTGCATCGCTACGGATGGCGGGCCTACGCCTTGCCACTGCTGGTGGCCGTCACCGTGGTGGTGCTGATGCAGACGTTGCGGGCCGGACCGTCGGCCGGCATGGTGGTCGCCGCCGGCAAGCAGGGCGATGTACAGACCAGCAGCGCGGTGTCGACCACTGTCACGGTGGCCACCCCGGGGCCGACGACGACGGTGGTGACCACCACCCATGCGGCGGACCGATCAGCCGTCTCGGTGGCGGCTGCGTCCACGGCCCAGACCCGGCCGACCGGCCCCAACCCGACCGGACGGTTCGCCGCAACGGTGAAGGACGGCATGCTGCCGCCGGGCGGCAACTTCGCGCAGAAGGGAAGGGGCACCTGGCATCTGGTGCCCGGTGCCGGCAAGCCCGTCGGCAGCGGCAAGGAGAAGTTCACCTACACCGTCGAAATCGAGGATGGCATCCAGGACGCCGCATCGGATCAGGCTTTTGCCCATACGGTCGATGCGGTGCTGTCGGACAACCGGTCGTGGATCGCCGGCGGTCAGTTCACCCTGCAGCGGGTCGATTCCGGAAAGCCGACCTTCCGGGTGTCATTGACCAGCATGATGACGTTGCGGGGCGCCGACCTGTGCCAGTACACGACGCCGATGGAGGCATCGTGTTACCGCCAGGACGCCGGGCGGGTGCTGATCAACAGCGGCCGATGGGCGCGGGGTGCGGTGCCGTTCAACGGTGATCTCGGTGCCTATCGGGTGTATGCCATCAACCATGAGGTGGGGCACGCGCTGGGCTTTCGTCATCAACCGTGCGGCGAGCACGGCATGTTGGCGCCGGTGATGATGCAGCAGAGCTTCTCCACCTCCGATGACGTGCTGCACGAGCTGGATCCAGAGGGCATCATCGGCGGCGTCGAGATCCCGGCCGACCACAAGGTGTGCAAGTTCAACGCGTTCCCGTTCCCGCTCGGACCGCCCGGTCTGACCACCGGTGGCGGCTGACCGCTTTGCACCGGTCCGCGGTGAAGAGAGTCACCTGGATGGTTACGCAGATCTCGCCAAAGACGATCTACGCATGAACGTCGTGGACATCAACGAATAATGATCGGCTGGTCCCTCGATGTTCCCCGGAGCACTCTGCTGAGTTGGCCCGGGAGGCGACCGATCTATCTGCCGGAGCTGGCGGCTCCAGCACAGATCAGGGATGAGCCAGTTACCCCGTTCGGACAGCCGTGAACCACATGAACCGAGCGATCGAGACCCACTCGATGAGCCTCCACCCAGCCACGGGCACACGCAGCCCGACATCTCGCAACTGGACACACCGCGAGCTCCCGACGCCCGGGTGCTGTGGATACCCCGCCGAGCCCGCGGGCAGTCACCTGCCGGTGAGCGGAAGAGGATCCCACCTACACACACTTGTCCGCAACCATCCTGGCCTCATCAAGTCGGACATGCCCGACGACGGCAAACTGGCAGCCCCGCGATGCGTTTACCAGCACCACATCGTCTCTCTGTCCAGCTACCTCGCCGACGTCCCACCAGTAGATTCGTAGTAGGCGTTCCAAACGCCAAGCCGGGCCGACCAGGGTTCAGTCCTGAAGAGTGGTGTACGGACGACGATGTTGCCGGTGAGCGTGTCTTGCTGAGGTAGGCGCGGCCACCGCGTGATCCTTCGAGGATCTACGAAAACCGACTCGGAGAAGGAGTACCACGATGACCACTGTTCCCAGTGTCGACCCTGAACTATTCCTGCACGAACATCTTGGCCAGGCAAGTCCCAATCTGACGCGGGTCATGCTCGGCGCGTTCATCAACGCGTTGTCGTCGGCGCAGGCCGACAGCGTTTGCGGCGCCGGCTAAGGCCAGTGGGACCCGGAGCGGAACAACCAGCGCAACGGTTACCGGCATCGGGACCTGGACACCGTACCGGCACCATCGATGTGACGATCCCGAAGCTCCGGGAGGGCAGCTTCTTCCCAGACTGGCTGCTGACCCGCCGGCGGCGTGCGGAGGCGGCCCTGACTTCCGTGGTGGCCACGTGTTACCTGCTGGGGTGTCGACCTGCAGGATGGACAAACTGGTCCAAGCATTGGGCATCACCGGGCCGTCCCGCTCGCAGGTGTCGGAAATGGCCAAAAACATCGACTGGCAGGTGGAGGGGTTCCGGTCCCCGGCCGTTGGCCGCCGGTTCGTACACGTTTCTGGCCGCGGACGCCCTGTCGATGAAGGTTCGTGAGGGCGGCCGGGTGGTCAAGATCGCGGTGATGGTCGCGACCGGAGTGAACGCCTAGGGCTACCGCGAAATCATTGGGGTACAAACATCTTCGACGGAGTCTGGGCGGGCTGGCTGGCGTTCTTCCGGGACCTGGTCGCGCGTGGCTTGACCGCGGCGGGTCGGGTCGGGCTGGTCACCCCCGACGCCCACACCGGCCTGGTCGAAGTCATCGGCGCCACCCTGCCCCCGAGCTTCCTGGCAACGTTGCCGCACCCACTACGCGGCGAACCTAATGGCGGCCACCCTGTAGGGGAGCTGCCCGTGGGTGAAGACGTTGCTGCATTCGGTGTACGACCAGCCCGACGCCGCTGCGGTGCACGCCCAGTTCGACCGCCTCATGAGGCGGTGGCCAGCAAGCTGCAGGCGGTGACCGAACACCCGGAAGCGGCCCGCACGGACATCCTGGTGTTCACCGCGTTCTCGAAGGAGATCTGGTGGCAAATCTGGTCCAACAATCCCAACAAGCGGCTAAACCGGGAGATCCGCCGCCGCACCAAGGTTGTCGGCATTTTCCCGAACCGCGACGCCGTGATCCGCCTCGTCGGCGCGGTCCTGGCCGAACAACACGACGAGTGGTCGAGATGCGCCGCTACCTCGGCCTGGACACACTCGCCAAAGCCCGCGCCACATCGACAACCACCCCCGCCCGACCAGGATGTGACCACCGACCCCGGCACCATCGGTCAGCTCACAGCCCGACCTGAACCACGAGGGATCACCTCGTACACCGCGCCCCGGACTGGACCCCGACCAGACTGTGGTCGACGTCCAATGGCCCGAGCCACCGTCAGCCCCATCCGGTTCAGTTCGTGCTTGCCGTTCGATCTTGCCCCGACGCCATATTCATGATCAGATGCGAGTCTCCCGGGTTGCGTCGAGAGGTGGATTGTGATGAGGCAGCACCTGAAATCCAGACTCGGACGGCTTGGATCGCTGATCCTTGCCGTACTGGCGGTGGGTACCACTGCAATCGCCGTTCCTGCACACGCCTCCTCGGACACCCCGCTCAGCGATGTGGCTATGGAATCCGCAGCGCTCCAGATGGCTGTCGACTTCAAATTAGATCCCACTGAAGCGCGTCATCGGATCAGCGTTCAGACTGACCTCAGCGGCATCCCCGATGCCGCTGCAAGGTTCCTCGATTCTACCTTTGCCGGTTCATACTTTGACATCTCGGGCGATGGCGCTCTCGTCATCACAGGAACTGACTCAGGCGCGCTAAACAGGTTTTTGGATAACCTTGGAGCGCCCACTAATGTAAGAGCCGAGGAGGTCAAGTTCTCAAGAGACGAGCTGTCAGGATCCATTAGGAAAGCTGCTTTGCAGCTACTCAAAGACCATAGTATTGACGTAATCGCAATGATGGTCAACACGGAATCCAATAGACTCGAAGTGTCCGTAGATGAGAAGCTCGCCCAACAGGTCAAGACGCTAATGGTCGGCATGGCCGAAGAAGTGATTGTAGTAGCAGATAAGCCGCGACTTGCGGATGTATGTAACACCACGTTGGGGGCCCTCGGATGCTCCTCGCCAATGCGTGGCGGGATATATATCATCGGAGCGGGCAGCAGCGCCTGCTCTTCAGGATTCATGGTGCATAGTGCGAGCGATGGACTCCCGTACGTTCTCACAGCTGCACACTGCATCAGGTCGGTCGGTGATACACAGGGATTTTCGGGTATGCGCAACGACGGCTTCACCGCAGGAATCGGATTTGCCCATAACAGATACTATAATGCAACACTCGGTCGAGATAGTGGCATCATCCACGTTACAAATCCGTACTGGGGAAATGGATTGAACTGGACGGTCTATGTAATGTCCGGAACGTATGTGGTGAACGGCGTGACTTACACGACCGGCACAAACCAATCCTACTCGATTGCACCGACGCCTGGAAATTCCGACCAGATCCCGAACACCCCAAGTGGGAAGTATCTGTGCAAGACGGGAACCTCCTCGGGCACAACTTGCGGACCCTATCTTGGCAGCGAAATTGGAACGTTCTACCGCAGGGTGCGCTACAAGGTCTGCAGCGGGGATAGTGGCGCACCCGTCTATATTCAGAATAGAGGATATGGCATCCACTCGGAGTCCGTTCGAGCAGGCGGCTGTACAGATGTATCCAACGCAGGCGAGTATGGCTTGTATGAGGATCTGTACTTCGCCATGGCTGACCTGGGAGTTGTGCTCAACTGAATTTCCCTGACTATGGTGGCAATAGTGGACCGAGTGGCCTAACTCCTTCATGGTTGAACTGCGACGACGCCCAACCTGACCGCAACACGGATGTCCTTCACTCCGACGCCTTGGTCTGTGTCAATGAGGAGTAGCGCGGGAAATAGGCCATCTGCAAAGGGATCTCCGGAACATGAGTGTGGATTCACTTGAAATGTGATTCCTGCTGACTCTTGTGGTTCAAGAGTCAGCTGTTCTTGGCTAGTGTCTTCCTGGGATGTGGTTCCGATCACTCTTGAGGAGTCGTGAGCGCTGAGAATCAATATTGATCCTTGCTGTCCCGTCGTGCGTACCTTTTGTGTCGCATTGAGGATCGTCAAGGATCCTGGATCCGAAGTAGGAGAAACTTCGAGTCCATCGAGAGGTCTCGAGGAGACTGTCCTGGGCTGATCGGTGCACCAATAGATCACCTTCGACGACGGGCCTCCAGACGGCGAATCGGTTGACTTCGGTAAATGTTCCCCGGTCAGGGTGGCTATTTGATCACCCCCTGCCTGCGGGGTCACGAGTTCTCGACTTGCGAGGCTCATCGCCGTGACAATGACGGCAGCTGTCGCCACAGAAGCTGCCGCCATGAGAGCCCAGCCCTTGCGTCGCGTGAACGGTGGTCTCCATCGCGGGTGTGAAGGTTGTTCCGGGGTCTCGGCTGGACTCAGACCGATCTCGAATGCTCGGCTGACCAGCGCTTGCGTCTCTCCGGAAGCTGCTACTTCTTCGTTCATCGTTCGATGACCTCTCTGAGTGAGACGATGGCGCGGGCGAGAGTGCTGCGAATGGTGCTGACCCGGCACCCCAGCAGGTCTGCAATGGTGGTCGTATCGAGGCCGAGGAAGTAGCGCATGCCGAGCGCGATTCGTTGCCTGTCGGGTAGCTTCGCGATCTCGTCCCACAGTTCCTTGGCCTGGGCATCCCGTGCAGTGTGGTCGGCGATCTGAGTGATGGCGAAGACCGAAAGTGACGCAGAGAGATCTCTTTCGCGGTTGAACCGCGCACTGTGTCGTTTGGCCTCGTTAACCACGCACGACAGGTAGTAGGCCTCCGGACTCGCGGGTGTTCCGTTTCGTGCTATCCGGCTCAGATACCGGATCCCTGCTTCCTGGACTGCGTCCAGTGATGCGTTGCCAGAAGCGTCGAACAGCCGCGCCACCCGCTCTGCTTTGCCCGCTGTGCGCGCGAACATCTCCGCGGCCTCGTGCGATGCGCTCTGTCCCACCCTCACATCATGTAGACCTCCGCAAGGGCTCAAACGCTGCATCCGGAACAGTTCGGGACGGATTTTCTTGCCCTGCTGTGCCTTGTCGACGGCGCCGGCCACCGGCAGTATCGCCTCCAGACCTGCGCCCAGCACGATGACACCCCGCTGGTCTCCGCCGAAGACGGCCCGAAAACTGGCCAATATCGACGGTCTCAGGTCCGATTCGGACCAACCGGTGTTGGTGTGCTGCGCGAACATGTGGCTCTCAGTCGACCGGGGCGAGCCTCGCCAAATAGGTACGGGTCGACGACTGTACTGGTCCGGCGACAAACGCAGGATCAGACAGAAGATCCAGAACATCCTCGGGCCGGAGATCAACTGCAGGATCTACCGGTCAGGCAGACCCAGACGACGAAGACGATGATCACGGCGTTGAACGCTGCAAGTCCCAGTCCCACAGTCCACGGGCGCCGATCTGTCCGCGGGGGGACTGCGTCTTCACCGATTCGGGGCTGACGGCTCCGCTGCTCATGGGCCGAAGCGCAGGGTTTGGCGTGTCGACGTCGTTATCGGCGAGTTTGCAATCTTCGCAGTCCCGGGCGCCGGTGGCGCACACTGGACGGGTGACGCTGCCGCCTTTGGTCGAACCCGCTGACGAACTCAGCCGGGACGAGATCGAGCGCTACTCGCGGCACCTGATCATCCCGGACGTCGGGATGATCGGTCAGCGCCGACTGAAGAACGCCAGGGTGCTGGTGATCGGCGCCGGCGGCCTCGGTTCGCCCACCCTGATGTACCTGGCCGCGGCCGGTGTGGGCACCCTGGGCATCATGGATTTCGACACCGTCGATGCGTCCAATCTGCAGCGCCAGGTAATTCATCGCACCGCCGACATCGGCCGTCCGAAGACCGAGTCGGCAGCCGAGACGGTGGCGGCGATCAACCCGCTGGTGACGGTGCGGCAGCACACCGAGCGACTGGACTCCGGCAACGCGCTGGCGGTGATCGCCGACTACGACCTGGTGCTCGACGGTACCGACAACTTCGCCACCCGCTATCTGGTCAACGACGCGTGCGTGCTGGCCGGCAAGCCCTACGTATGGGGATCCATCTTCCGCTTCGAGGGCCAGGCCAGTGTGTTCTGGGCCGAGCACGGCCCGCAGTACCGCGATGTGTACCCCGAACCGCCGCCACCGGGAATGGTGCCCAGCTGCGCGGAAGGCGGGGTGCTGGGCGTGCTCTGCGCGACCATCGGCTCGGTGATGGCGACCGAGGCGGTGAAGTTGATCTGCGGCATCGGGGATCCGCTGCTCGGCCGACTGCTGGTCTACGACGCGCTGGAGATGAGCGTCCGTACGGTGAACGTCCGGCCGGATCCGCAGGGCGCCCCGATCACCGCGCTGATCGACTACGAGCAGTTCTGCGCGGGCCCGCAGCAGGACGCCGGAATCGACGAAGATGTTGCGGCACATACGATCTCGGCGATCACCCTGAAGGCCCGGCTGGACGCAGGGGAGGATCTGGTGGTGATCGACGTGCGCGAACCTGCCGAACAGGCGATCGTGGCGATCAACGGCTCGGTGCTGATTCCGAAGGACGACATCGTTTCCCCCGCCGGTCTGCAGCGGCTTACCGAACTGGCGGCAGATCGCCCGATCGTGCTGCACTGCAAGTCCGGTGGCCGGTCCGCCGAAGCGCTGAAAACCCTGCACCGCGCCGGTTTTCCCGATGCGGTGCAGGTGGGTGGCGGGATTCTGGCCTGGATCGATGAGGTCGATCCGGGCCTCACCCGGTACTGACCCGGCCGGTCAGCAGGCGAAGCCGCCGGTCAGTGCGCTGACCACCTTGATGGCGTTGGTGGTTTGTCTGCCGATGATGCCGGACGGATTGATGCCGCTCCGCTGTTGGAAGCGTTGGACTACCCGCACCTCACTGGCTTGGTAGCTGCCGTTCCGGATGCCGACCGCCGGTGCCCAGGACGGGAATACCTGGGTGAGCCGAAGGATTCCTTCTTCGACGTAACCGGTCCTCTCGGTCCACCGGCCGCCGGGAGCGAGTTGCGGAGCGGGCAATTTCCCCGGCACATACCGATCATTGATGATCAGCGACGACCAGGTCTGGACCCCGACCAGCCCCGATGGGTTGATACCGTTCTTGCGTTGCCATGCCTGCACCGCAGCCTTGGTGACCGACCCGAAGTAGCCGGTGCCGTCCAGCTCGTGGTGTCCCTGCTGGATCAAGGCGGCCTGCAACCCCAGCACATAGCCGTTCTGGTTGCCTTCGTGGAGCGCCGGAAGAGAGTGCGCGAACGCGATCATCTCCGGTGTCCACGTCTTGGTGGTGCCCTGGTCACAGGCGTAGGCGGCCGGACCGGCCCGGCGACGGTGACGGCGGTGATCGATCCTGCGGCGATGGCGGTGGCCGCCACCAATCTGACGAGCTTGTTCAACTGATCCCCCGATCTGAGCGAACGTCCCTGACGGCCGTTCCGTGCCAGTCAGACGTCCGATCGGCTGGTCGGTTGCGTTGCATCGATGCGGTGACGATGCCATGCCGATCTGACGACACGGCACCCAGCTGACCGGGCCGGGGCAGGTCTGGCCGGTAGCGTCCGCACGTGTGAACAGCCCGCCAGCCGACCATGTGCGCGCCGCCTTCGGCGTGGCCAGTGCCGAACCCGAACTGCTGGCCGGCGGTCAAGGGGTGACCTGGAGGTGCGGCGATGTGGTGCTCAATCCGGCGGCCAGTTCCGCCGAAGCTGCGTGGATAGCCAACACCTTCGAACAACTGCGCGTGGACAACGTCCGACTGGCCCGGCCGGTCCGGTCCTCGGACGGCCGATGGGTGGTCGGCGGCTGGACCGCGCAGCGCTACGTCGCCGGTCAGCCCGACGACCGCTACGCCGACATCCTGGCCGCGGCCGATCGACTGCACGCGGCGCTGGCCGGCATCGCCGAACCCCGATTCCTGCGGGATCGCGACGATCTGTACTCGTGGGCGGATCGGCTGGCCTGGGGCGAGATCACCGACGTCGACAACCGGCTCGGCCAGGGGCATGCCGCCACCCTGTTCGCCGAGTTGGCGGCCGGCCGGGCGCCGGTGTCCACCCCGGCCCAGGTGGTGCACGGCGACCTGTTCGGCAATGTGCTGTTCGCCGGATCGGCGCCGCCGGCCATCGTCGACATCACGCCGTACTGGCGACCCGCTTCCTGGGCGGCCGCGGTGATCGTGGTGGATGCAGTCTCCTGGGGCGGGGCCACCACCGATCTGGTGGAGGACTGTGCCGACCGCGACGAGTGGCCGCAGATGCTTCGCCGAGCACTGATGTTCCGGCTCGGAGTCAGCGTCGCGCACCCCCGCTCAACGGCCGAGTCGCTGGTCGAGATCCTTTCCGCTGCAGAGGTTCTGCGGGCCTACCTGGACGGTTAACCGACCGCGGTATCGGTGTCGGAGCTCAGGTCGTCGTCGTCATCGAACCACTCCAGCTGCTCGTCGGGATCCTCGTCCAGCAGGTCGCCGAGAGAGTCCAGCGCCGTCGGCGGTAGCCCGGCGGTCATCAGCTCGCGCAGCAACCAGGCCATCCGGTGATCGGGTCGGGTTTGCAGGCATCGATCGACGGCCACCTGGGCGAGGGCGCCGTCGCCGCAACGGTAGGCGGCCGAGGCCAACACCACGGTGAGATCTTCGGACTCGTCGGCCGGCACCTGGGTGACGGCGCTGATCAGCAACGGCAACCAGCCGGACTGCCGATCCGTCACCACCTGCGCGATGAACAGATCCCGGACGATTACGTCCTGCACCACCAGGCACAGGGTGGCGGCCGTTGCCGGGCCGACCGATCGCTGCCCGGCGATCTGGTCCAGGGCGCGGTCGATCACCCCGACGGACCGATCGATCAGCGTCTGCCGGTCGGCGGCATCGCCGAGCTGGAGCCGGGCGGCCTTCATCTGTTGTCTGGCCCGCCGCAGGTTCGAGGCACGGGGTGGTCGGATGCTTTCGGCGAGCGCGGAGCGGCTCGGCAACACCGCTCGGCCGGCGATGGCGGCAGCAGCCGCCAACTCGGTGACGAATGGATCGTCGGCGTTGGGCACCCCGATCGGCGGCGTCAGCCGGCCGCGTGGGTCGGGTAGGAAGCTCGCGGTGTCGCCGTCGACCACCAGCGCGTCGATCACCGACAGGCCGGCGACCAACATCAGATCGAGCACGGTCGCCACCGCCGACCGGGCATCGGGCGAGCCGGAGAAGGCCAACACTGCCACCGCGTCGCCGTGCCGGCACGACTGCTCGACCAGATAGCTGCCGATCGGCACGACATCGGTCGGGGGCGGCAGATCGACCCGCATCACCGGGCCGAGACGCCGGTTCCGGACGGACAGCACCACCAGAGATTCGGTCGGTCGGAAGCCGAGTAGCAGGGGCACAGCGGCAATCAGACCGGCCGCATCGGTCACCGACACCGTCGGTGAGTTCTCCGTCATCGTCACAGCGAACCGGCCGGGGGCGGTCCAAGGGCGAAGTCATGATCATCTTGTGGAAGAAATGCGGTGAGTGGACAGCTTCGGCCCGTTGTCGCACCCGATCACAGCGTCGACAGACCGCGCACCAGGGTCAACGCCGAGCCGATGACGGCGATCAACACGGTCAACGCTCTGGCCCGGTCGCTGCTGATCCTGGTTACCAGCCGGCCACCGACCACTACCCCGGCGCCGATCGCTGCGGCAATGCACGGCCATACCCACCACGGCGGGAGAGCGTCGAGGTCGGTGGCGCCGAAGACCGCCTTCAGGACGAACGAGCAGACACCGGCGGTCAGGAAGATCGGCTGCACCGTGGCGGTGAAGGATCGCTGTTCCCAGCGGGTCGCCAGACCGTAGACGGCCATCGCCGGGCCGGCCACCCCGGCAGTGGTGTTCATGAAGCCGCCGACCAGCCCGGCGACCATCGCCGGGACCGGCCCGCGGACGGCTCGCGCGTCCCGGAGCAGCAGTGAGGCAGCCAGACCCAGCAGCACCAACGCGCCGACGATCACGTCCAGCCAGGCCGCTCCGACAGCGCGGACCAGCAATGCTCCGGGGATGGCGCCGCAGACGATCAGCGGTCCGATCCAGGCAAACCGCCGCCAATCGACGTCCCGCCAGACCTGGGACAGCACCAGAGCGGAGGACAGGGTGGTACCGACGTTGCCGACACTGATGCCGGCGACCGGACCCAGCAGCAACGACAGGATCGGGGCGGCGACCAGCGCCAACCCCAGGCCCGCGGTGCGCTGCAGCGCGCTGCCGACGAGGAACGCAACAACGATGGTGAGCAGGACACCGGCGCCGATCACCCGCGATGCCGGTAGTCCCGCAGCTTGATCCGGCCGTTGGTCACCGTCACCCCCTCTGCCCGCAACAGCGCAGCCTGTCGGGCGGCCACCTGCGGCGCGAAGCTGCCGTCCGCCCGCAGCACCCGGTACCACGGGGTGTCGTCGTCGGCGAGTTCGGCCAGCACCCGGCCGGCCAGCCGGGCCGAGGGCGAACCGGCCGCCGCTGCCACATCGCCGTAGGTGGACACCCGTCCCGGCGGAATGGCGGCGACGACGTCCAACATCCGGCCGGCCAGATCCATGTCCATCCGGACAGTTTCCATCCCGTCGTATCACCGATCGGCACCCGGCTGGTGTGTGATGTACCCCATGACCGAACCACGCCCCGTGCCGCATGAAGATCCGATCGCTGCCACCCAGCAGTTCCGTCGATTCGTCGAGGAGGATCTGTCCGCTGAGGTCGCCGAAGGACGCCGCAGCCGCAACCGGACGTTGCTGCTGTTGTCGGCGGCCATCGTGCTGGTGGTCGTGATTGTCGTGGTCATCCTGCTGGCGGTGTAGCCGTCAACGATCTGTCGACGCCGTCTGCGGCCGGCGATGCGGTGTCGGCGGCCCGTGATTGCATGCTGCCATGACGTTGACGGCCGGCTCCGACCCCGGCCTCGGGGCTGGGGTCGAACGGACGGCAGCTTCGGCGACCGGCGCGACAGCGGTCCGCTACCGGCTCCGCCGCCCGGCCGCACCACTCGGTCCGCTACAGCCGAGTCCGGATCAGCGACGGGTGATCGACCACGCCGGACGGCGGCTCCGGGTGTTGGCCGGCCCCGGCACCGGCAAGACCGCCACCATCGTCGAGGCGGTGGCCGAACGGGTCGAACGGCGCGGTCTCGATCCGGCCCAGATCCTGGTGCTGACCTTCTCCCGACGGGCCGCTGCCGAGCTCACTGATCGGCTGACCCATCGGCTCGCGGTGACCACCGCCGAACCAGTCGTCCGGACGCTGCATTCTTACGCCTATGCGCTGCTCAAGGCCGAGGCGGCCCGATCCGGCGCGCCGGCGCCGCGGATGCTCGGCGCCGCCGAATCCGACCGGATGGTGGCGGATCTGCTGGCCGGGCACCTGGAGGCCGGAGCCGAGGGTTGGCCGGCTCAGCTACGCCCGGCGTTGTCGTCCAGGGCGTTCGCGGCCGAGCTGCGCGACCTGGTGTTGCGCACCGGCGAACGGGCGCTGTCACCGGCCCGGATCGCCGAACTGGGTCGACGCCATCATCGACCGGAGTGGGCAGCGGCCGCCAGGCTGGCGAAGGAATATCAGCAGGTGGTCGACCTGCGGATGGGCACCACCGGACTGGGAACGGCGTTGGATCAGGCCGAACTGACGTTGTCCGCACTGGAACTGCTGAATCGGGACGAGATCCTGGCCGCTGAGCAGGCTCGGATCCGCCGGGTGTTCGTCGACGAGTACCAGGACGTCGACCCGGCCCAGGCGGCGCTGGTCGAGCGGCTGGCCGCCGGCGCCGACGAACTGGTGGTGGTCGGCGATCCGGACCAGTCGATCTACTCTTTCCGCGGTGCCGACGCCGGCGCGCTGCGCCGGATCGACACCGAACAGACGGTGGCGCTACGGGTCAGTCGCCGGGCCGGTAGCGCATTGCTGGCCGCCACCCGACGGCTGGCGGGCCTGCTGCCCGGCACCGCGGATCATCGAGAACTCGTTGCCGCCGAAGGCATTCCGCCCGGCGCGGTGGAGATCAGGGTGCTGTCGACGGCAGCCAGAGAGGCGGCCTACCTGGCCGACCGATTGCGGCGCGCGCACCTGATCGACAGATCGCCGTGGTCGCAGATGGCGGTGGTGGTCCGGTCACCGGTGAATGCGCTGCCGGCGTTGCGGCGGGCCTTCTCGGTGGCCGGCGTTCCGCTGGTGGTGTCCACCGACGACCGTGGGCCGCTCGGAGATCCGGTGGCCGGAGCACTGGTCTCGTTGTTGGAATGCGGGCTGGATCGTCGGGTGTTGGACGGCGCGCGGGCGCACGAGCTGCTGACGGCGCCGCTCGGCGGCGCCGGCAGCCTGGACGCGCTGTCATTACGACGGCTGCGTCGATCGGTGCGGGTGGCCGCCGCCGGCCCGGGCGATGGTTCCACCGCCGACCTGCTGGCCCTGGTGCTCGACGAGATCGCCGACGGTGGCGAGTCGCCGTTGCTGGCCGGTGCCCAGGACGATGTCGCCGGCACGGTGCGCCGGCTCGGTGGGCTGCTCCGGACCGCCCGTCAGAGTGCCGGTGAGCCGGACGCGGAGACCGCACTGTGGCGGATCTGGTCGGCGACCCAACTGTCGGCAGAGCTGCTGACGGCGGTGGAACGCGGCGGCCGGGCCGGCCAACGCGCCGACGCAGCGCTGGATGCCGTGGTGGGACTGTTCGACCGGGCGGCCGACCTGGCAGCCCGGCTGCCCGGTGCGGGCGTGCGGGCCTTCGTCGATCAGGTGCACGGGGAGCTGTTGCCCGGCGACCCGGGCGGCCGACCGGCCCGCAGCGGCGCAGCGGTCACCGTGGTGTCGGCCCACGCCGCGAAGGGGTTGGAGTGGGACCTGGTCGCGGTGGCCGGGGTGCAGGAAGGCAGTTGGCCGGATCTGCGGACCCGCAGTGGCCTGTTGTCGACCGAGGATCTGCTGGATCGAGCCGCCGGGATCGATCCGGCGATCTCCCGGACACCGATGCTGCTGGCCGACGAACGTCGGCTGTTCTATGTGGCCTGCACCCGGGCTCGTCGGGAGCTGCTGGTCACTGCGGTGTCCGGCGAGGATCGGGCACCCTCCCGGTTCCTGGACGAACTGGCCGGCAGCCGCGGCGACGCTGCGGACATCGAGATCGGGCACGGTTGGCCACAATCCGGCGGCGCCGAACGACGGGCGCTGCACCTGGCCGAACTGGTGGGGGAGCTGCGCCGGGCCGTCACCTCCGGTGCGGTGCAGCCCGAGGTGCGGGCCGAGGCGGCAGAACAGCTGGCTCGGCTGGCCGCCGCCGGCGTTCCGGGAGCGCATCCCGGTCAGTGGTACGCGTTGGCCGGCCTGTCCACCCATGCGCCGGCGGTGGCCGCCGGCGCCGAGGTGTCGGTATCGCCGTCGGCGGTCGAGTCGCTGCAGCAGTGCGCGCTGCGCGGGGTGCTGGAACGTCGAGGGGCACGCGGTCCGATCGGCGATCCGCAGATGATCGGGGTGGTGGTGCATGCTGCCGCGAACGGGCTGGCCCAGGGTCTGCCGGAATCCGACGTGGTCGCCGAGATCGATGAGTTCCTGGCCGGTCAGGAGCAGTTGCCGGACTGGCAGCTGCGCCGGATCCGCCGGGCGGTGGTCGGCATGACGGCAGCGGTCGCCGACTGGTTGCGCCAACTGTCGGCGGACGGTTACCGGACCGCCGGGTCGGAACTGGACGTCGACCTGCCACTGGGCCAGGCTGCTGCTCCGGTGCCGGAGACCGACGGAGTACCGACAGAAGGAGCCAATCCGGTGCGGATGACCGGCCGGATCGACCATCTGGCCCGACTCGAGGACGGCTCGGTGCTGGTCACCGACTTCAAGACCAGCGCATCCATGGTCAGCATCGGCGACGCCAAGGAGAACCTGCAACTGGCGGCCTATCAACTGGCGCTGGCAATGGACGGGGTGCCGGATGTGCAGGGAGAGCCCGCCGGAGCACAACTGCTGTACGTCCGCGGCGGCACCGCCAAGGCGCGCGTGCAGCCGGCGCTGGACCCGGAGCTGGCCGAGCGGACAGCGACCGCGATCAGGGCATCGGCAGGCAGCCTGGCCGGTGCTCGGTTGCTCGCTCAGGAGAACCTGCGGTGCGACCGATGCCCGGTACGGGTCTGTTGCCCGCTGCAGTCCGAGGGCCGGCAGGTGACCAGATGACCAGCACCCGGATTGCCGAGTCCGTCACCGCAGCCGTTGCCGTCCACCAGTTCTCGGCCCATGAGCTGGCCGACGCGCTGAGCCTGCCGAGGCCGACCGACGAACAGAGTGCGGTGATCGAGGCGCCCCTCGGTCCGGCACTGGTGGTGGCCGGCGCCGGCTCCGGCAAGACCGAGACGATGGCGGCCAGGGTGGTCTATCTGGTGGCGAACGGCCTGGTGCTGCCGGAACAGGTGTTGGGGTTGACCTTCACCCGGAAAGCAGCCGGTCAACTGGCCGACCGGATCCGGGCCAGGCTGCGGGCACTTACCCGGATCGACGGGGTGCCCCCGCCGGTCGTGCAGGCGCTGGCCGGGGCCGAAGCCGAGGTCTCCACCTACCACGCCTTCGCCGGCCGGCTGATCGGGGAGTACGGCCCGTTGGTCGGTGTCGAACCGTCTTCCCGGGTACTCACCGCGACGTCGTCCTGGCAACTGGCCCGCCGGCTGGTCGGTCGGTGGGACGACGACCTGGATACCGACCAATCGCCGGACCAGGTCACCGAGACTCTGCTGGCCCTGTCCGGTGGCCTGGCCGACCACTTGCGCCGGCCGGCCGAACTGGCCGACTTCCTCGACGAGCTGGTCTCCCGGATGGCCTCCGCGCCGCCGTCGAAGAACCAGAAGACTGCCGTGCACTCGGCATTGGAAGGGCCGCTGAAGAACTTGCGGCAGCGTCGCTGGGTGCTACCGCTGGTCGATGCCTTCGCCGAGGCCAAACGAGCGGCCGGCGCCGTCGACTTCGCCGATCAGATGCAGTTGGCCGCCGATCTGGTCGGTGCGCACCCGGCAATCGGGGTGGCCCTGCGACAGCGCTGCCGGGTGGTGTTGCTCGATGAATATCAGGACACCGGGCACGCCCAGCGGGTCATTCTGCGGGCGGTGTTCGGTAACGGAACAGCCGACGGTGCCAGGACGCCGGGCCATCCGGTGACCGCCGTCGGCGATCCGGTCCAATCCATCTACACCTGGCGCGGCGCGTCGGCCTCCAACCTGCGCAGGTTCTCCGAGGACTTCCCGACGGCCGGCGGCCGGCCGGCCCCGCGGATGACGCTGCTCACCAGCTTCCGCAACCCGCCGCAGGTACTGCAGCTCGCGAACGCCCTGTCCGAGCCGGTGCGCAGCGACGTCGATGGGCTCCGAGCCAGGCCGGATGCCCCCGACGGCACCGTCCGGTTCGGGCTGATGCCCACCATCGGTGCGGAGAACCGCTGGCTGGCCGGCCGGATCGCCCGGCACTGGCAGCAGGCGGCCGCCGCCGGCGAACCGGCGCCGACCACCGCGGTGCTGATGCGCCGCCGCCGCGAGATGGCCGACCTGGCCGACGCTTTGCGCGAGCAGGGCCTGCCGGTCGAAGTGGTCGGCCTCGGCGGGCTGCTGGATGAACCGGAGGTGGCCGATCTGGTGGCTATGCTGCATCTGTTGGTCGATCCGAACGCAGGGGCGGCGGCATTGCGGATCCTGACTGGTGCCCGTTGGCAACTCGGCGCGGCGGATCTGGCCGCGCTGGCCGCCAGGTCGCGGCAACTGGCCGGCCGGCGACGCCGGGAGGCAGGCACCGACGCTCGGGCAGCCGTCCGGGCTGCGCTGGCCGAGGCGACCGACGGTGCCATCGAATCGGAGGACATTCCCAGCCTGGTCGATGCGATCGCCGACCCCGGTGCCGCTGCCGGGTACTCGCCGGCCGGCCATCGCCGGATTCACCGGCTGGCCGCCGAGCTGCAGAACCTGCGGCGGCGACTCGCCCAGCCGCTGCCCGATCTACTGGCCGATGTGGAACGCACCATCGGGCTGGACGTCGAGGTGGCGCTGGCCGGCCCGGAAGGCAGAGCGCACTTGGACGCCTTCGCCGGCGTGGTGGACGACTTCGCCGCCGTCGGCGGCGGCCTGCCCGAACTGTTGGACTTCCTGACCACGGCCGCGGACCGAGAGGAGGGGCTGACCCCGGGGGAGACCGAAGCCACCAGCGGCCGGGTGCAGATTCTCACCGTGCACGCGGCCAAGGGTCTGGAGTGGGATGTGATCGCCGTCCCGCATCTGTGCACCGGAGTGTTCCCGGCCGGCCGGAAGACCAACTGGCTCTCCGACGCCGCCCAACTGCCACCGGACCTCCGCGGTGACGTCGCCGATGTGCCGGCCCTGTTGCTGCCCGGCAGCGGATCCGGCCTGGTCATCGGCACCGCCGCTGTCGGCGGCACAGCGGACGTCGATCAAGGGGAGCTGGTCAAGGCACTGAAGCAGCACACCACCGATCTCAGACAGTGGCAGCACACCGAGGAACGTCGACTCGCCTACGTCGCCATCACCAGGGCCCGGCGGCACCTGATGTTCTCCGGTCATCACTGGGGGGCCACCGGCGTCAAACCCCGGGGCCCGAGCGACCTGCTCGAGGAGTTGCGAGTCGCGGCGATATCGGCGGGGGTCCCACCGGATCACTGGGCACCATCGCCGGCCGACGGTACGGCGAACCCGAACACCGCCGAGCCGCGTACCGCGTCCTGGCCGCAGGATCCGTTGAGGGACCGGCGGTCCGCCGTCCGGGACGGGGCGGACGCGGTCTCGGCCGCGCTGGTGCGCCGGCAACAGATGGCGGCCGACCAGCTCACCGGCTCCACCGGAGCCGCCGGTGCCGCCGGCGCCGTTGGGTCGGATCGTCCCGCCGGATCCGACCGACCCGCCGAGGAACCCGGCGACGATCCGTACGGCTGGGCCGCGGACGTCAGCACGCTGCTCGCCGAGCGCGCCCGGGGCCGAGCATCGGTGATCGACGTCCAGCTGCCGGGGACCCTGTCGGTGTCGGAGTTGGTCGAGCTGGCCGCCGATCCCGAGTCACTGGCCAGGTTCGTCCGCCGACCGGTTCCGATGCCGCCGGCCCCACAGGCCAGGCGGGGCACCGCGTTCCACCTCTGGCTCGAACATCGGTTCGCCGGCGAAGCGCTGCTGGGACTGGACGAACTGCCCGGCGCCGACGATCGGGACGCTGCCGCCGACGACCGCCTCGAAGTGCTGCAGCAGGCGTACCTGACCTCCGCCTGGGCCGATCGCACGCCGATCAGGGTGGAGGTGCCGTTCGCCAGCAGGGTGGGTGTGATCGGAATCAGGGGCCGGATCGATGCGGTCTTCGCCGACCCCGACGGTGGCTACACGGTGGTCGACTGGAAGACCGGTCGGCGGCCGCCGACCGGCCGGGCGACCTCCGCCGCTGTCCAGTTGGCGGCCTACCGGCTGGCCTGGTCGGAGCTGTCCGGAACGCCGCTGAACCGGGTGCGAGCCGCATTCCATTACGTCGCCGACCGACACACCCTGGCGCCGGTCGATCTGCTCGATGGGGTGGAGCTGGCGGCGCTGATCGACCGGGCGATCGGCGACGATCCGCACACTTAGGCTGGCTGGGTGAGCACTGGATCCCGGCCGTCGGTGGTGCTGCGCGGCCGGCCGTTGCCAACCGACCGGGCGGCGGTCATGGCGATCGTCAATCGCACGCCCGACTCGTTCTTCGACCGGGGCGCCAACTGGGCCCTGCAGACAGCGCTCGAAGCGGTCGATCGGGCGGTGGCCGACGGCGCCGATCTGGTGGACATCGGCGGCGTCAAGGCCGGCGTCGGAGCCCCGGTGGACGTGCCCGAAGAGATTCGGCGGGTGGTGCCGTTCATCGAGCAGGTCCGGGATCGGCACCCGGACCTGGTGATCAGTGTCGACACCTGGCGCGCCGAGGTCGCCGCGGCGGCCTGCCGGGCCGGCGCCGACCTGATCAACGACACCTGGGCCGGCGTCGATGCCGGCCTTGCCGCGGTGGCCGCCGAGTTCGGTGCCGGCATCGTCTGCTCGCACACCGGCGGCGCGGCCCCCCGCACCAATCCGCATCGGGTGGGCTATCTCGACGTGGTGCAGGACGTGATCACCGAGACCACCCGGGCGGCGACGGCCATGGTCTCGGCCGGAGTACCGCGAGCCGGCATCCTGATCGATCCGACGCACGACTTCGGTAAGAACACCCACCATGGGCTGGAACTGCTGGCCGGGACCGGTGAATTGGTCGGCGCCGGCTGGCCAGTGCTGATGGCGCTGTCCCGCAAGGATTTCGTCGGCGAGACGCTGGGCAGTCCGACTCGGACGCTGCCGCCGGAGCAGCGGCTCTACGGAACGCTGGCCGCCACCGCGTTGGCCGCCGCTGCCGGCGCGGCGATATTCCGGGCGCACGACGTGCTGGCCACCCGCCAGGTGCTGGAGATGGTCGCCTCCGTCCAGGGCAGCCGGCCACCATCCCGGGTGCAGCGCGGCGTGATCTGACGCGTTCGACCGGGTCACCACCGATGTCCGGCTCACATGGCACCATCGGGGTGTGATCACCGTCCTGCAGTACCTCGTGATCGCCGCGGCGATCGGCCTGGTGGTGTTCTTCATCGCCGTGCTGGTGTTCGGTCGCGGCGAGCAGATGGCGGCATTGCCCGCACGCACCTCACCGGCCGAGCTGCCCGACCAGGCAGTCGCCGGCAGCGACATCCGCGGTGTCCGGTTCGCCGTCGGCGTGCGGGGCTACCGGATGGGCGATGTCGACTGGACGCTGGACCGAGTGGCCGACGAAATCGAACGACTGCGCGGCGAGGTGCGGCGGCTCGGCGGCGATCCGGACCACATCGACTGGAACGACGACCTGCTGCCGGAGCACCGGCCGGCCAGTCCGGCCGACGGCGACAGCCGGCCCGATCCGCCCGCCGGCCCGGTGGTCGACGCACCCGTTCCGCCGCTGCTGACGAAGCAGCATCAACACTCGCCTGCCCACCAGGAGTCACTGGGTGCCGTCGATACGGATGCCGATCGCGATGCCGATGCGAGCGCCGGCCGCACCGAGTATCACGACGCCCCGGTCGTTCCGCGCAGCTCGTGACAGAGCCGCAGCGATGTGGCTGGGCCACCTCGGCGCCGGAGTACGCCGCGTATCACGACCAGGAGTGGGGCGTCGAACTGCACGGTGACGATGCGCTGTTCGAGCGGATCTGTCTGGAGGCATTCCAGTCGGGGCTGTCCTGGATCACCATCCTGCGCAAGCGACCGACGTTCCGGCGGGCGTTCGCCGGGTTCGCCATCGACGCGGTCGCCGCTTTTGACGACACCGATGTCGACCGTTTGATGAACGATGCCGGGATCGTCCGGAACCGGGCGAAGATCTCGGCCGCGATCAACAACGCCAGGGTGGCTGCCGCACTGCCCGACGGGCTGGATGCGTTGCTCTGGTCGTTCGCACCGGAACCCGGTTCCCGGGCGCGGCCGGCCGACCTCACCGAGGTACCGGCCGCCAGCGCCGAATCGGTCGCGATGGCAAAACAGTTGAAACGACAGGGCTTCTCGTTCGTCGGACCGACCACCGCGTACGCACTGATGCAGGCCACCGGAATGGTCGACGACCACATCGTCAGCTGCTGGCGGGCCGAACGGCGGCCTCCCCGCCGGCGCCGCCGGACGGCAGCGAACTAGGCCGGCGGCTCGTCGTTGGACGCTTGCTCCGCGATCTGCAAGGCATCCGGATCGACCTCGTCGACCGAGACGTCGGTATGCCGATTGGCCTGCGGCGCGACGCCCAGGTCAGCGGCCGGCGCGGCTGCGGTATCAGCGGACGAGTCGCCGCCGGATCCGGTGTTTGCGGCCGGTGTCTGTTCGCCCTGCACCGCTTCATCGGTGCGGTCGTCGTCACCGGCGTGGTCGGTGGCTTCGGCAGTGTTGTCGTCGGTGGGGTCCTCAGCGGCGGTGTCGTCGCTGGTATTGCTGTCGTCCGCCACTGGATCCTCCTGTGCTGCTTTCGGCGTTGACTTCTGGCCCATGTCGATCACCACGACACCGGAGAGCAGATCGATCCGCATCTTGCCCGGATCGGCGTTGCCCTCTTCCTCACGCCGGGAGGCCTTGGCCTTGCGCTCGGCGATCTCGTGTCGCATTCCGGGGTTGAACAGCGCCCCGAGTTCTCCCATTGGACCCACCATCCAAGGTTACGTGACCGCGGCCACTGCGCCGGCCGGATTGAGCCGTGGGCAGTCGATTCAGCGTCCGGTGAACACCGGCGGTCGTTTCGCCACGAAGGCGGCCAACGCCTCGGCATGATCGGCCGAGGTGAAGCACGCCTGCTGGGCCCGGTTCTCGAATTCCAGGGTGCTGCGCAGATCGCCGTCGGAGGCCTGGGCGAAGGACGCCTTCATCCAGGCGTAGGCGCCGGTCGGGCCGGCCGCCAACCGGCCGGCGAGGGTGGCGGCCGCGGCAGCCAGCTGATCGTCGTCGACGACCTGGTCGACCGCGCCCCAGGCCACCGCGGTATCGGCGTCGATCGGCTCGTCGAGCAGCATCACCCGCTTGGCCCGACCGGCCCCGATCAGCCGGGGGAGAGTGAAGGACAACCCGGAGTCGGCCGACAGCCCGACCCTGCTGAACGAGGTCCGCAGCACCGCAGAGCGGGCGGCGATCCGCAGATCGCTGGCCAGTGCCAACCCGGCACCGGCACCGGCGGCCACCCCGTTGATTGCCGCGATCACCGGCTTCGCCATCCCGGTCAGCAACTCGATCATCGGGTTGTAGAACTCGGTCACGGTGTTCCCGACCGCCGCTGAGCCCAGTTGCACGAGGGCCAGATGTTCCTTCAGATCCTGTCCTGCGCAGAACGCCGATCCGGTGCCGGTGATCACCACGGCGCGGACCTCGACATCCGACGAGACGTCCCGTAACCGTTCCAGCAGAGCAGCTTTCATCGTGCTGTCGAAGGAGTTGAAGGCCGCCGGCCGGTTCAGGGTCAGCGTCGCCACACCGGCGTCGGTGGTCATCAGCACGGGTGCATCGGCAGTGGTCATGGACACAGCCTTCCACCGCTGCGATGGTGACGCGTTTCGTGTCCGTGTCTGCGTCATGGGAGAATGAACCGTTCGCGTGAACTGGCGCGATCTCACCAAGCCTTTGAGCTGGCATGTGGAGGGAGTCGAGGATGGCGGCCATGAAGCCCCGCACCGGGGATGGTCCTCTTGAGGTGACGAAGGAGGGTCGCGGAATCGTCATGCGGGTTCCCCTGGAAGGTGGAGGTCGGCTGGTGGTGGAGATCACCGCCGACGAGGCCTCCGCGCTGGGTGACGCCCTGAAGGCTGTCGTCGTCCCCAAGTAATCCCCAGTAATCCCGAGTACGTCGAAGCTGTAGTCCCAGCCGCCCGAGCGCCGGTCGATCGGACCGGACTCGGGCGTTCTGCTGCATCAGATCAAGTGCTGCGTCAGACCGACTGCTGCGTCAGATCAGGGAGCGGTACAACTCGACGGTCTGCTGCGCCACCGCGGTCCAGGAAAATTGGGTCACCGCTCGTAATCGACCGGCGGCACCCCACTGGCCGGCCCGGGCCTGGTCCGCCACCAGGGCGTTGACGGCAACCGCGAGCGTCGCCTCGAAGCCGGGTTCGTCCGCCGCGTCGTAGTGCACCAGTGAGCCCGTCACCCCGTCATCCACCACCTCCGGGATGCCGCCGACATCGCTGGCCACCACCGGCGTTCCGCAGGCCATCGCTTCCAGGTTCACGATGCCCAGCGGTTCGTAGACGCTCGGGCAGCAGAACACCGTCGCCGCCGACAGCACCTGTTTCACCTCATCCAGCGACAGCATCCCGTCCAGCCAGAACACTCCCGGCCTGTTGGCCTGCAATGCGTGCACCGCTTGTTCGGTCTCGGCGGCGATCTCCGGGGTGTCCGGCGCGCCCGCGCACAACACCAGCTGCACGCCGGGGGCGAACTGGTGGGCCGCGGCGATCAGATGCCTGACCCCCTTCTGTCGGGTGATCCGGCCGACGAACGCGACGATCGGCGCCGCCGGGTCCACCCCGCGCGCGGTGAGCACGTCCCGACGGTCGACCGGCGAGTAGATGGCGGTGTCGATGCCGTTGCGGATCACGTGGACATCGGCCGGGTCCAGCTCCGGGTAGCAATCCAGGATGTCGGTCCGCATCCCGTCGGACACCGCGATCACGGCGTCGGCGCCGAGAAAGGCAGTGCGCTCCGCCCAACTCGACAACCGATAACCGCCGCCGAGCTGTTCGGCCTTCCACGGCCGGCGCGGCTCCAACGAATGGGCGGTCAGCACATGCGGGACGTCGTACAGCAGCTTCGCCCAGTGACCGGCCATGTTGGCGTACCAGGTGTGTGAGTGGACCAACTCAACCGTCGGTGGCCCGCCGATCGCCGCTGTCATCGCCAGATCGACGCTCAGCGTGGTCAGCGCCGGATTCGCGCCGGCCAGCTCGGTCGCCGGCCGATGTCCACGCGCGCCGGTCCGGTCCTCGCCGAAGGCATGCACCTCGACATCGATCAGCGTCCGCAGCTCCCGGACCAGGTAGTCGACGTGCACGCCGGCACCGCCGTAGATGTCGGGCGGGAACTCTCGGGTGAGCAGCGCGGTCCGCATGGACGTCATCCTTGCACCCGCCCGGATTCCACCCACCGCGGCTGAGCGACCGGCGACGCACTAGTCTCGCGAAGATGGCGGGCAAGCCCAGAGTTCTCGGAATCGTCCTGGCCGGTGGCGAGGGCAAACGCCTGTGGCCGTTGACAGCCGACCGGGCGAAACCGGCGGTGCCGTTCGGCGGCGGATTCCGGCTGATCGACTTCGTGTTGTCCAATCTGGTCAACGCGGGCTACCTGCGGATCTGTGTGCTGACGCAGTACAAGTCGCACTCGTTGGACCGGCACATCAGCACCACTTGGCGGATGAGCCAGATGCTCGGCAATTACGTCACGCCGGTGCCGGCTCAACAGCGGCTCGGGCCGCGGTGGTACACCGGCAGCGCCGACGCGATCTTCCAGAGTTTGAATCTGGTCTACGACGACGCGCCCGACTACCTCGTGGTGTTCGGCGCCGATCACGTCTACCGGATGGATCCTTCGCAGATGGTCGCCGACCACATCGATTCCGGCGCCGACGTGACGGTCGCCGGGATCCGGGTGCCGCGACACGAGGCCACCGCCTTCGGGGTGATCGACACCGACGCCGGTGGCCGGACCATCACCCAGTTCCTGGAGAAGCCCGCCGACCCGCCGGCCGTCGCCGACGATCCCACCGTCTCCTACGCATCGATGGGAAATTACGTATTCAGCACCGATGCGCTGATCGAGATGCTCAGATCCGATGCGGCGGACGAGAACTCGATGCACGACATGGGCGGCAACATCATCCCGAACTTCGTCGAGAAGGGCAGGGCCAGCGTCTACGACTTCGACCGCAACGAGGTCCCGGGCAGCACCGACCGCGATCGCGGGTACTGGCGGGACGTCGGCACCATCGACTCCTACCGCGATGCGCATCTGGACCTGGTGTCGGTGCATCCGATCTTCAATCTGTACAACGCCGACTGGCCGATCCTGAGCTACATCGCGCCGCTGCCGCCGGCGAAGTTCGTCGAGGACGGCATTGCCCGCGATTCGATGGTCGGATCGGGGACGATCATCTCCGGGGCAGTGGTCGAGAAGTCGGTGCTGTCCAGTGACGTCCGGGCACAGAAGGGCAGCACGATCAGCGGTTCGGTGGTGTTGCCAGGGGTGCGGATCGGCCAGAACGCGGTGGTCCGCAACGCCATCCTGGACAAGAATGTCGTTGTGCCCGACGGGGCGACCATTGGGGTGGACGCGGCTCGCGACGCCGAGCGGTTCACCGTCACCCCGTCCGGCATCACGGTGGTGGGCAAGGGCATCAGGGTGGATGTTTGACCAGTGCTGAGCAGGCCAACGGTCTACTGGGTCGAGACCGGGGTCAGTAGTCCGTGGGCGGTCAGGGCCCGTTCGAGGCCGTCCGCGCCGTCCGCCGGATCGTGCCGTTCGGCCAGCAGCCCGACCGACCGGGCGGCGTCGACGTTGGCCGACAGGTCGTCGATGAACAGCACGTCGTTCGGCCGCAGCGCCAGTTTCCGCAGGATCGCCAGGAAGTACGCCGGATCCGGCTTGGCCACGCCCAGTTCGCAGGAGTAGAACTGCCGGTCGAGATGATCGCCGTAGCGCATCACCTCGCGCATCGTGGCGGCGCGTCGATCATGTTGATTGGTCGCCAGGTGGCAGGGAACTCCTTGTGCCCGAACCCTTCTCACCAGTTCCAGCGCCGCCGGTACGCTGTCGATTTGGTCCCACAGGGTCAGGATGCGTTCGGGGTCGACGTCAATGCCGCGGTCCCGCAGCAGCGTTTCCAGCGCTGTCCGGAACGAGCCGCGGCCGATCATCGGACCCTGTTCCTCGACCTCGATCACCGCAGCCGGAAAATCCGCGCCGCCGATGGCGATCAACGATTCACGCCAGCCGGGTCTGGTCCGCTGCAGCACACCGTCGGCGTCCCAGAGCACCGCAGCAATCGGCATCGGGCGATCAGTGCTCCGGCTTCGGTTTCCGCGGTGGGCATCCCCGGAAGTAACTCACGTCGTACTCGAAGTGCCAGCCCTCGTTGTCGTAGGTGCGGCACAGACCCAACGCGCCCTTGGTGGCCTGCAACCACTGGTAGGCCGCGGCCGGTTGTACATCGATGGCGTTGCCCGTGACGTGCGCCGACTTGTCCGGCTTCAGCACCAGCTGGTCGGCGGCTTGTTTGCCGTACTGCTCGAGGTACTCGTCGTACTGGTCCTGCTGCTGGGCGGTGCTGCGCTTACCGTCGTTCAGACACACGATGATGCCGTCGGCGTTCGCATACTTCTCCACGTTCCGCCACGCGGTGATCACGTCGCTGCGAAGGCCGGTCGGTTGTTCGTCGACGTAGTCGGCGTTGGTGGCGCACTTCGGTCCGGTCACCGGACCAGGTGTGTCGGGGCTCTGCTGAGCGGCGTTCTCGGTCGGGATCTGGTCGGTCGGTAACAGCGAGGTGCCACCCCGAAAACTCTTCGACGATTTTGCGGTGGATTTCGCGGTGGATTTCGCAGTGGTCTGTGCGGTGGATTTCGAGGTCGCCGATGCCGGACCTGAGGTTTTCGTCGAGGACGTCGACGGGGGGACGGGCCTCCTGGTCGGGCGGGGGGTGGCCGGCGGCGCGACCGGAGATCCGATTGTCGTAGGCGCGGCTGCCACCTGGGTGGTCCTCGTCACCACGTCATCGCTGCCGCCGCCGCCGCAGCCGACCAGTGTGAGTGCCAACGCGCAGCCGGCCACCAGGAAGATCGGTCGCCGCATCGTTCGCTGGGTCCGTGCTGCCGTCACGGATTCTTCTTGACGGCAGCCAGCAGTCCGTCACCCAACGGGATCATCACCGACACCAACGATTCGTCGTCCCGAACCGTGCGGCCGGCCTCCCGGATCGCCACCGTGTCGGTGTCCCGCTGGGTCGGATCGGCGACCTTGTCGTGCCACAGCGCGTTGTCGATCACCAGAATGCCGCCGGGTCGCAGCAGCCGGACGGCCTCGGTGATGTACTGGCCGTACTCGCCCTTGGCGGCATCGACGAAGACCAGGTCGTAGGCGGCGTCGGTGAGCCGGGGGAGCACCTCGAGGGCCCGGCCGTTGATCAGCCGGGTGCGGCCGGCCGCGATCCCGGCCTCGGCGAAGGCCTGTTTGGCGGCGCGTTGGTTCTCCGCCTCGACATCGATCGAGGTGAGGATGCCGTCGGTGGTCATCCCGGCCAGCAGCGCCAGCCCGGAAACTCCCGCGCCGGTCCCGATCTCGACGGCAGATTTCGCGGCCACCGCAGCGGCCAGGAAGGTCAGCGCGGTGCCGGCACCGGCACCGATCGGCGTGCAGCCGAGTTCGGAGGCGCGAGCTCGGGCGGCAGAGGCCGACTCGGATTCGGGGACGAAGAACTCGGCGTAGGACCGGCTGTTGGACACCAGCCGACGGTATCGGATCCGATGGGGGTATTTCTCACCCGACTCACAGACAGATGGCGGACAATCGAGTCTCATCAGAGCATTGGGAGGTGCATGTCTGTGCCGGATCGAGGCGCATCCGACCCGGTCGGCTGGACGCCCCCACCGTGGGAGGACATCGTCCGCGACCATGGTGACCGGGTGTATCGGCTCGCCTACCGGTTGGCCGGCAACGCCCACGATGCCGAGGACATCACCCAGGAGACCTTCATCAGGGTGTTCCGTTCGCTGGACAAGTTCCAGCCCGGATCGTTCGAGGGCTGGCTGCACCGGATCGCCACCAACGTATTCCTCGACATGGTGCGGCGGCGCAGCCGGATCCGGATGGAAGCGCTGCCGGACAACACCGATCGGATCGCGGCCCAGACGCTGTCGCCGGAACAGACATTCGACCAGAGCAATCTCGACCCCGACCTGCAGTCGGCGCTAGACGAACTGCCGCCGGAGTTCCGAGCCGCGGTGGTGCTGTGCGACGTCCAGGGGTTGTCTTACGAGGAGATCGGCGCCACCCTGGGAGTGAAGATGGGTACGGTGCGTTCGCGGATCCACCGCGGCCGGCAGGCGCTGCGAGCCGGTATCGAACGTCGCAGAGCCGCCCGCGCGGAGGAATCCGGCGCCGCGCTGCCCCGAGTCCGGCCGACAGATCGGGAGCTGCGGAGATGACGTTCCTCTCGGACGCCTTCGTCGATCACCTGTCCTTCGATGCCGTGGTCGCGTTCGCCGACGGTGAGATGAGTCTGGGCGCCTACCAGCGTGCCGCTGCCCACATCGCCCGGTGCGCCGACTGCGCGGCCGAGGTGGCCGAGCAGACCAGTGCCCGCGAGCTGTTGCGATCGGCCTGCACCCCGCGGATGCCGGGCAGCCTGTTCGACCAGCTCCGTTCGATCCCGGTGGCACTACCGCTGGGCTCGACGCCTGGTGAGCTGTTGGGCGAGGCGAAAAGGACCCGATTCGGCCGTCGGTGAAGGCCGCCGAAAGGCGACAGCCGGCTCGCGGGGTGTCGTAGCCTGCCTAGGGGCCGTCGGCCGCCGGAACGATTCCCGGCGACTGTCCGGGCCCGCACCTGATCACGCCGGAAAGGCTGCGCCTCGATGAGTTCACCGACACCACCGGTCGACCCCGCCTTGTCCGCGGCGTTCGGTCGGCCGGGCCAGGTGGACGGATCATTCGCCCCGCGCTTCTGGCGATCTCCACATCCGCTGCGCAACGGCGAGGTGGTGCCGGAGATGCTGGCCGACGCCTTCGGTCGGCCGGCACCGGATGCCCCCGGTCTGCAGCGGCCGGCCGAAAAGAATCGGTCCGGCGGTGACGGCGAGCCGAGTGACGAGCAGCCGGCAAACCCGTGGCGCGAGCCGGGCAGCGCGGTCGCCCTCGGCGAGCCGGCGCAGGACCGGCCGCCGGTGAACCTGAAGAAGCGCCGGCCGGCAGAGCGATTCACCCTGCGGCAGGCGCTGTTCGAGCGTCGGCTGCGCCCATCGGCGTTGATCGGCATCGCGGTCGGAGCGGTATTGATCGGCGCGATCGGCGGCGGTGTCGGGGCCCTGGTGGGCCGCACCGTGCCACTGGCGAGTACCGACCCCGCGCACCAGATCGCCACTGTCGAATCCGCGATCTCCCGGGAACCCGGTTCGGTTGCCGTGGTGGCCGGTCGGGTGGTGCCGGCCGTGGTCTCGTTGGAGGTCCGCACCGGAGACGTCGGCGACACCGGATCCGGGGTGGTGTTCGACCCGAAGGGCTACATCCTGACAAACAACCACGTGGTGTCGCTGTCAGCCAGCGACAAGAAGGCGGTGCTGACCGTCGTGTTCAACGACGGCAGGGGCACCAGGGTGCCCGGCACCATCGTCGGGCGGGACCCGCAGTCCGACCTGGCGGTGGTCAAGGTCGACGCGGCCAACGTCACCGTCGCCCAGCTGGGCAACTCCGACAAGATCGCGGTGGGCGACCCGGTGATCGCCATCGGCTCCCCGCTGGGGTTGGAGGGCACCGTCACCACCGGCATCGTGTCCGCCCGGAACCGCCCGGTCCGGCTGTCCGGCGAGGGCACCGACACCAGAGCGGTGATCGACGCCCTGCAGACCGACGCGGCCGTCAACCCCGGCAACTCCGGCGGTCCGCTGGTCGACTCGACCGGCGCGGTGATCGGCATCAACACGGCCATCCGCACCCTGGGCGAGAGTTCGGCCAGCGGTTCGATCGGGCTCGGCTTCGCCATCCCGATCAACGACGCCCGGTCCATCGCCGAGGAGATCATCAGAACCGGCAAGGTGGTGCACCCCACCCTCGGGGTGAATGCCCGGTCGGCCACCGACGGCACCACCGACGGCGCCCAGGTGCAGAACGTGCAGGACGGTGGCCCGGCAGCCAAGGCCGGCATCGTCGAGGGTGACGTGATCATCGCCGTGGGCGCCCGTTCGGTCGGCAACGCCGACGAGCTGGTGGTCGCCGTCCAGGAACATCGGGTCGGCGAGACGGTGCCCGTTGCCCTGCTCCGCGACAGCCGCAAGACCACCTTGAATGTGACTTTGGTGGCCGGATAACACTGATGCAGAACCGGCATCGGTAGGGTTCGAGACGTGTTCGGACTGTCGTGGACCCAGATCATGGTGATCGTGGTCATCGGGGTATTCCTGCTCGGCCCGGAACGCATCCCGGTCGCCGTCCAATGGCTGACCAGTTCGCTGCGCAAGGTCCGCACGATGGCCCAGGGCGCCCAGGAGCAATTGCACTCCGAACTGGGTCCGGAGATTGCCGAGATGCGCCGGCAGATCGCCGATCTGCAATCGCTGAAGGAGATGAAGGAGCTCCGCGAACTGCGGGACCTGAATCCGAAGAACCTGATCAGCAAGGGGCTGTTGGGACCGGACATACCGACCACGGCCAAGGGTGGCGTTGCCGGGTTCCTCGGGCTGGACACCAACCTGCTCAATGACCCGAAGCTGGACCCGGACACCAAACCGCAGTCGGCCGGTGGTCCGTCGGAGGTGACGGCGAATGTGGCCGCAGCGGATGCCGATGCGGTGTCGATGACGAAGCCGGATCGGCCGGCGGCGGCCGAGCCGGCGCCGGTGGCCGACCCGTTGCCGGCGGCCGATCCGTTGCCGGCGGCCGATCCGCTGCCGACCCCGGACACCGACCCGTTGCCGGCGGCCGATCCGTTGCCGGCGGCCGATCCGTTGCCGGCCCCGGACACCGACCCGCTGCCGGCGGCCGATCCGCTGCCGACCCCGGACACCGGCGCGACGGCGGCAGCGGCTCCGACTCCGGACGCTGCCCGGGCCGCCGACCCGGTCCCGGCGCAGGCCGACCGACCGCGCTACGACAGCGACGGGACCTGACGGATCGGTCAGCGGTTCGGCGAGATTCCCAGCGACACCCCGGCCAGCGGCCGGGACCTGGCGGCCAGCTCGCCGGCGACCTGCCGGAGCGCCGTCGCGGCCGGCGAGCCGGCGGCGTCCGGCCGTATCACCAGCGGCAGGCCGCTGTCGCCCGCTTCGCGCAGCGCGACATCCAGTGGGATCTGAGCCATCAGCGGCACCGTGGTGCCGGTGATTCGGCTGAGCGAGTCGGCGACGAGCTGCCCGCCGCCGCTGCCGAACAGGTCCAGGGTGCTGCCGTCGGGCAACGTCATCGCCGACATGTTCTCCACCACACCGGCGATCTTCTGCCGGGTCTGCAGCGCAATCGCACCGGCCCGCTCCGCGACCTCGGAAGCGGCGGTCTGCGGCGTGGTCACCACCACGATCTCGGTACTCGGGATCAGTTGCGCCGTCGAAATGGCGATGTCACCGGTGCCCGGCGGCAGGTCGAGCAGCAGCACGTCCAGATCGCCCCAGTAGACGTCAGCCAGGAATTGCTGCAGCGCCCGATGCAGCATCGGTCCGCGCCACACCACCGGGGTGTTCCCGTCGACGAACATGCCGACGCTGATCACCTTCACACCGTGCACCACCGGCGGCAGGATCATGTCGTCGACCCTGGTCGGCTGGGTGGTCACCCCCATCATCCGGGGGATGGAGAAACCGTACACGTCTGCGTCCAGCACCCCGACCGCCAGTCCCTGTTCGGCCAGCGCAGCGGCCAGATTGACGGTCACCGTGGACTTCCCGACGCCGCCCTTTCCGGACGCGATGGCGTACACCCGGGTCCTTGACTCCGGCCGGGCGAACGGAATCTCCCGGGTGGCGCCGCCGCGCAGGTCGGTCTTGAGCTTGGTGCGCTGCTCGTCGGTCATCACCCCGAGTTCCAGCTGCACCTCGGTGACGCCGGGCACGCCGCGGACCGCGGCCGTCACATCCTTGGTGATGGTGTCCCGCAACGGACAGCCGGCGATCGTCAACAGCACCCGCACCGATACGACACAGCCACCGCCGTCGAGGTTCGCGATCGCCACCCGCTCGACCATCCCGAGATCGGTGATCGGCCGGCGGATCTCCGGATCCTTGACGGTGGCCAACGCGGCCAGGATCTGCTCCTCGCTGACGGCGCCGGTTGCGGTTTCGGTAGGCATCGTGAAAATCGGACCCTCTCGGCACGGTTCGGACTGCTTGGGGCGGCTGGTTCTGCTGCGATCGGTGCTGCTGCGACCGGCTCTGCTGTGACCGGCTCCGCTGCGGCGGCGGACCGGGTTCCAGGCTACGTGCCGTTCGCCGAGCTCCTGACTGTGCACGGCGGCCCCGCCCTCCGGTGTGGGACGATCGACAACAGGACGATGATGGACAGATCGTCACCGCAGTCGACCGTCATCGCAGCGAGCCGAACAGCAGGAGGTCCGCATGTCGTCACCGAGGGGGTTCCGGGGAGCCGGCTCCCAGGCCATGCCAACGGTGCCAACGCCGCCCACCGGATTCGCGGTGGCCGCCTACCCGACGTATCTGCAGGCCCAACGCGCGGTAGAACACTTGGCGAAGAGCGATTTCTCCATCCAGGACGTGACCATCGTCGGCTCCGACCTGCAGATGGTGGAGCGGGTGACGGGCAAACTCACCGCCGGCAAGGTGGTCGGTGCGGCCGCCGCTTCCGGCGCCTGGATGGGCCTGTTCGTGGGCATGCTGATGAGCTTCTTCTCGCCGATCCAGGGCGGTGTGTTCCTGCTCATCCTGGTGTCGATCGCGGTGGGTGCGCTGTTCGGCGCGGTCATGGGCTGGCTCGGCTATTCGATGACGAAGGGCCGGCGCGACTTCACCTCGTCCAGCCAGGTGGTGGCCCGGCGATACGACCTGCTGTGTGAACCGCGGACCGCGGAAGCAGCGCGTGGCCTGTTGGCCAAGCTGGAACTGGGCGGCACCAACACGCCCGCTCCGTCCGCCGCCGGCCAGCAACAGCAGTTCTGAGCAGAATCCTCCGCCCGCGTCGCCACGCCGTCACCCTGTCACCCGGGTGTCCTGCCGCGCGGTTCTGCCGCGTTGCCTGATTTCGCGTTGATCATGGTGTGCAGCCCGCAAGAGCCCGCATATTTGTCGGGTTTGTCGTGCAGCACGTCATGATCGCGCCGGAAATCCCGAGACACCTCAGCACTGTGGTCAGGATCCATGACGCGAGATCCGACCCGTCGGGCAACAGAGCGCATTCGTCGGAATACGGCGCGGGTGCTGCCGATCAACTCCGCCGGAGCGATCCTGCTGATGCACGGTTGGGATCCCGCGGTGCCCGACGTGTCGTTCTGGTTCACCATCGGCGGGGCGGCCCAGCCGGGGGAGGATCTGCCGACGGCCGGGGCGCGGGAACTGTGGGAGGAAACCGGAATTGTGCTGCAGCCCCACCAACTCGGGCCGCCGATTGCCCATCATCGGCACGAGTTCGGTTGGGACGGAAAGATTCTGGTGCAGGACGAGACCTACTTCGCAGTGTCGGTCGGCAGCGTCGAGGTGAGCTTCACCGGGATGGAGCAGATCGAGTTGGATACCATCGACCGGGCGGCCTGGTGGACGCCGGACGACCTGGATGCCGACGGCACTGCCGGATTCGATCAACTCACCGATGTGATGCGGTCGGCCATCGAGCTGCTCGGCCACTCATCGCCCGACGTCAGCTTCCGGCATCGGTCGTGAGTGAGCATGCTCGGTGCCCAGATGTGGCGGTGCCGAAGGTGTTGATCATGGTGTGCAGCCCGCGAAATGGTCAATATTTGTCTGTTTTGCCGTGCAGCACGTCATGATCAACTCAATTTTGGCCGGCGCGCCCGTAGTGACAGGCGGGCCGAGTTGTCAGAGCCAGCCGCGTTTGCGCAGGGTCCGGAACAGCAGCACACAGACCGCCACCATCAGCAGCACGATCAACGGGTAGCCGAAGGTCCAGTGCAGCTCGGGCATGAATTCGAAGTTCATCCCGTAGATGCCGGCGATCGCGGTCGGCACCAGGGCGATCGCCGCCCAGGCGGAGATCTTCCGCATGTCCGCGTTCTGTTTGGTGGCCACCGCCGTCAACGACGCCGACACCAGCGCGGTGAGCAGTTCGTCGAACGCCCACACCTGGTCGATCACATGGGTCAGGTGATCATCGACGTCGCGGAAGTAGGCCTGGACCTCCGTAGGCACCCACGGGGCGGCCTCGTCGGCCAGCTTCTGCAACGGGGCATGCAACGGCGCGACCGCACGGCGCAGCTCCATCACCTCACGCTTGAGCAGGTAGATCTGCTCGATCGACACGTGGGACGCCGGATTGAACACCAGCGTCTCCATCTCGTCGATGTCATCCTCGACGGCATCCACGACGGTCAGATAGTTGTCCACCACCCGATCGGCGATGGCGTGCATCACCACGGCCGGTCCCATGGTCAGGTGCTCCGGGTCGTCCTCGAGTTCCCGCCGCAACCCGGCCAGCTCGGAATGCTCTCCGTGGCGGACCGTCAGAATGAAGTCGGAGCCCATGATCATCAGAATCTCGCCGGTCTGGACGATCTCGACGGCGGTGGTGGTCGACTCGTGATCGACGTACTGGACCGTCTTGATGACGAACTGCGAATACCGTTTGTAGCGCTCCAGTTTCGGTCGCTGATGCGCCATCACAGCATCTTCGACCGCCAGCTTGTGCACCCCGAAGACATCGGCCACTTCGGCCATGTCGTCGGCGTTCGGCTCGTACAGTCCGACCCAGACGAAGCCCTTCCCGACTTCCCGGACCTTCGCCAGTGCGGTCGCCGGGTCGACGCAGCCGACCATCCGATTGCCGTCGCAGTAGGCGGCGCAATCGATCATCGCCGAGCTGCGGCCGGCGGCCGCAGCCGGGTCGGCGGTGGCTCCGGCCGAGCGGCGCCCGGAGGGGAACAGTGGCGGCATCGCCGGCAGGTGAGGCACCTCAGTAACGTAGTCGAGATCATGCGGATCGACCTGCACACTCACTCGTCGGCATCGGACGGCACCGACACCCCAGCAGCGCTGATGGCGCTGGCCGCCGCGGCAGGTCTGGATGTGGTGGGGCTGACCGATCACGACACCACCGACGGCTGGGCAGCCGCGGTGGCGGCGCTGCCGGCCGGGCTGACGTTGGTCCGCGGCACCGAGTTCTCCACCAAGGTGCAGCTGCCCGACCGCAGCGTCAGCGTGCACCTGCTCGGCTACCTGTTCGATCCGACCGACCCGGCGATCGTCGCCGAGCACCGGCGACTGGTGCAGGAGCGATTGCACCGTGGGCTGGCCATCGTCGACCTGATGGTGGCCGACGGGATACCGATCAGTCGATCCCAGGTGCTGGAGATCGCCGCCGGCGCGCCGGTCGGCCGACCGCACATCGGCCGGGCGCTGGTCCAGATCGGCCGGGTGTCGTCGGTGACCGAAGCCTTCGACTCCTACTTGGCCGGTCGCGGGTCCTACTACGTACCGAAGGTGGACACCGACCTGCGGACGGCCGTCCGGCTGGTGGTGGCGGCCGGCGGCGCACCGGTGATCGCGCATCCTCGCGGCCGGGGTGAGTACCGGGCCCTCACCTCGGCGTTGATCAAGGACCTCGCCGACATCGGACTGGCCGGCCTCGAGGTGGACCATCCGGATCACGACGCGGCCGGCCGAGCGGAGATCACCGAATTGGCGGATCGGTTCGACCTGGTCGGCACCGGCAGCTCGGACTACCACGGCCACAACAAGACGCTGCAGCTCGGCGAACAGTTGACCCAGGAGAAATCGTTGCTGCAGTTGATCTCTCGGACCAGTGGCGTCAATGCGCCGATCGCGGGCCCGCTGCAATGACCACCAAGCCACTGCCCATTACTACCGACCCGACCTCGGCCACCCCCGGCCGGTGGTTGCGGGCGGTGGAGCTGACGGCCGGCCTGCTCGGCGGTGGTCTGCTGCTGCTCGGTGTCGTCCTGCTGGTGCTGCAGGTGGTTGGGCCGCAGGTGGTGGACGGCGCGGACGGGCCCGGCTGGGGCCGGGTGATCTGTCACCTGCTGGTCGGTGCGGCGGGGGAGGGTGGCCGGGCGGCTCGTCGCCGGCTCCCGCTGCCGGCCCGGGCAGCTGTTGCCGGGGTGACAGTGCTGGCCGTGCTGATGGTGCTGGTCCTCACCTGGTGGTGGTGACCGCCGGCAGCTCGGTCAGCTGTCCAAAGCCGACAGATCGAGCTCGGCGGAGAACTCCGGCGGTCGCTTGTCCAGAAAGGCTCGCACCGCAGAGGAGAAATCGCTGCTGCCGTAGACCTTTCGCATCTCGGCGATGTCGTGTGGATCTCGCCCGTCGGCGAGGTCGGCGAGCACTCGTTTGCTGGCGAGCTGGGTGCCCGGTGCCAGTCCGGCGATCCGCTGCAGCAGCGCCGCGACGACGGAGTCCAGCTCGGCGTCGTCGACCACCTCGACGACTGCTCCGCGGGCATAAACCCGGTCGATGTCGACAAGTCTTGCTGTCAGCAGCATCTCGCGGACCAGCGCGTCACCGAAGACCGCGACGCAGCGCTTGAGTACGGCCGCCGACAGGCCATTGCCCAACGTCGCGGCGATCGGATAGCCCACCCTGGATCCGGTGGTGGCCAGCCGCAGGTCGCAGGCGCTGGCCAGGGCCAGCCCGCCGCCGACCGCCAGTCCCTGGATCACCGCGACGGTCACCTGTGGCAGGTCGGAGATCGCCTGCAGCGCCCGGGCCACGGTGGCCTCGTAGGCCACCCCGTCCTCGCCCGAGGTGAAGGTGGTGAAGTGCGAGATGTCGGCGCCGGCCGCCAATGCCCGGCCGCCGGCACCGCGGAAGCAGACCACCCGGACGGTCGGATCGGTCCGCAGCTGTTCGCCGAGGGTGATCAGCGCGTCGAACATTCCCATGGTCAGGGCGTTCAGCTTGTCCGGCCGGTTCAGCGTGACCGTGCAGATCCGATCGGCCCGGTCGACCAGGATGGCGCCATCGGCGTACTCGATCATTCGATCACCCGACCGGCGAGGAGTCGGTCGATCTCTCGGTCGGTAAAATCGCACTCCAGCAGCAGTTCTCGGCTGTGTTCGCCCACTGCCGGTGCGGGCCGGCCGGGCCAGCGGGTGCCGGCCCGGAACTGCAGCGGCATCCCGAGGACCGGCTGCCGGCCGAGGATCGGGTGGGTGACCTCGCCCACCATCTGCAAGGCCAGCGTGTGCGGATCGGCCAGTGCCTGGCCGACCGATCGGACCGGCGCGGCCGGCACTCCGGCTGCCACCAGCAGTCGCACCCAGTTCTCGGTGTCGTCGGTGATCAACCGGGACTCCAGGGCGTGCGCCAGGGCAGCCCGGTTCAGCAACCGATCGGCGTTGCTGACGAACCGGGGGTCGTCGATCAGCTCGGTCTTCTCCAGCGCAGTGGTCAGCAGTCGCCACAGCTTGTCGTTGTTGGCAGCCAGCACGATGGCGTTGTCCCTGGTCCGCAGCGCTTCGTACGGGGCCAACAGTCGGTGGCCGGAGCCGGTCGGGGTCGGCTCGACCCCGGATGCCCAGTAGGCGGCCGATTCCCAGACCAGCAACGCCAGGCCGGCCTGATACAGACTGGTCCTGACATGGTCGCCGCGTCCGGTCAGATCGCGATTGCGCAGCGCCGCCAGCACCCCGATGGCGGCGAACATCCCGGAGGCCAGATCGGTGATCGGCACGCCGGTCTTCACCGGATCGCCGTCCGGCATGCCGGTGACGCTCAGCAGTCCGGTCATTGCCTGGGCGATGAGATCGAAGCCGGGCCGGCCGGCCAGCTCGTCGGCTTCGTCGGTGGTGCCGAACCCGGTCAATGACACCACCACCAGCCGGGGGTTGATGCTCAGCAGAGTGTCGGCGTCGATGCCGAGCCGGTCGGCCACCCCTGGCCGGAAGTTCTCCAGCAGGACGTCGGCGCTTGTTGCCATCCGATGCAGAACCTGTTGCCCGGTCACCGATTTCAGGTCGATGACGATGCTGCGCTTGTTCCGGTTGACCGCCCGGAAGGCCGGATTGTCACCCGCCCCGGCGCCGACTTCGGTGCCGAAGCTGGTCCGGGCCTGGTCGCCGCCACCGGGGGCTTCGATCTTCAGTACATCGGCGCCGAGATCGGCCAGCAGTTGGGTGCACCACGGGCCGGCCATCACCTGACTCAGGTCCAGCACCCGCACCCCGGCCAACGGAGCAGCGGGCCGGCCGTCCGGCGTCATCGAGCCGTCCACGACCGCAGCAGCGGCAGCACGGCCCGCAGCAACCGGTCGGGTTGTTCGACGGCCGCGGAGTGCGCAGCACCGGGGATCACCACCAGCGTGCTGCCCAGCCGTCGGGCCATCTCAGCCTGCAGGTCCAATCCCCAGGCGTCGTCGGCCTCACCGCTGATCACCGCCACCGCGATGCCGGTGGTCATCAGCGCGTCGGCCAGCTCGGCCACCCGATCGGGTTCGGTCTGCAGCGCGGTGCCCATCCCCAGCAGACCGGCGGCGGACGAGGCCAGGAACCTGCGTCGGTAGAACGCGGCCAGGTCGACCGGACCTGTCGGAGCAGCCGGAGACGGTGAAGCAACCGGCGATACTGCGGCCGGGTCAGCACCGATGGCACCGCGAGCGGCCGCGCGCTGCTGCGACAGGCCTGCCAAGAGTGCGTAGGCAGCCTGGACACCCTGCTTCCTCAGCACCGGTTCGCCGAGCACCAGTGCTTGCCGCCGAGGTCCTACCGGCAGCCGGCCGGGACCCGAGCTCAACAGCACCAGGCCGGCCGGCCGGGCGCCGGCCAGCACCGCGGAGCGGGCCACCAGACCGCCGAAGGAGTGACCGAACAACACCACCGGTGGCGGTAGCGCGGTGATCAAGCCGGCGATGACCCGACCGAGCGGGTCCGGCTGGTAATCCTGTTCGCCGACCGGGCCCGGCGATTCGAACTGGCCCGGCAGATCCACGGCGATGGCCCGGAATCCGTTGTCCGCCAACGGGTCCAGCAGCGGAGCGAAGTCCTCCTTGGATCCGGTGTAGCCCGGTAGCATCAGCACCACCGGCCGTTCGCTACCGCCGGTGTCCAGCGACGCCAGACCGCGGATCTCGACGGTGCCGGCATGGTGCCCGGTCAGTTGCAGCACGCCGGTCACCGGCCGGCCGTCAGCGACACCACTTCGTCACTGCGGAGTTCCACCAGGTGCGCGCCGACCGCCATCACATCCACCCGCGGGGGATTGCCGGCACGGGGCACCGCGACGGTCCGGCTCACCGTGCCCTCGGCGGCCGGCACCACCAGCAGTCCGCCGGCGGTAGGCACCAACAGGTTCGTGCCGATAGCGGTCGGCAGACCGATCGCCTTCGGCAGCGTCCAGCGCAGGGTCGGCGACGCCCGGCCCTCGGTCTTGCTGGTCGGCTCCGCGGTGCTGCCGCCGGTGACCGATCCGCCGAGCAGCGTGCCCGGTCCGACGGTGCTGGTGCTGGTTTCGGAAGTGGTGCTGGAGGTGCTGATCGGCACCGTCACAGTGACCTGCTCGGAGCCGGTGGCGATCAGCCGGTCGCCGACCAGCGCGTACTGCACGTCGGACAGGGTGATCCGCGGCGTCGGGCCGACAGTGGAACCGATGGCAGTGGCCGGGACGTCCACCGGCGTCCGGCCGGCGATCTTGCCGGCGGCGTCGTAGACCAGCACCGCCGGGGTGGGGGCGGCGACCAGGACGGCGACCCGGTCCTTGGTGATGCCGACGATCCTGGCCGCCGTCGAGCCGGTGTCGACGTCCATCAGGTTGTCGGTCTTGTACACGTCGTACTTGTCGTTGTCGTGGGTATTCGGATCGGTCCAGTTCAACACGATCCGGGCATTTTTGCCCTTGGCCGGGCAGTGTTCGATGGTGCCGAACTGGTTGTCCGTGACGGCGGCGTCGGTGAACGTGCAGCCCAGGTGCCGGGTGTTCGACGAGGTCGGGTTCGGCTGGTTGCCGTACTGGAAGGTGCGCAGCAGATCCCAGCGCCAGATCTCCATCCGGTTCGGACCGACCCAGGCGGCGTACGGGCCGCCGTAAATCAGCGAGCCGTCGGGCTGATTGGGTGCGGTGCGTTGGTAGCGGCGTTCACCGGTGCGCGGATCGAGCAGCACCATCTCGCCGCACAGCCCGTCGCGGGCGTAGATCGCCATGATGCCGCGGGCGGCGCCATCGGACTGGGTGGAGAACGGCGGTTGTAGCTCACCGGCGGTGGTGTCGCCGGAACCGATCCGGCACAACTGACGATCCGAGCGGGAGTAACTCCAGCGGACCGCGCCGGTGCCGACGTCCCGGCCGGTCACTGTGTGCTGGTCGCTGGTCACCACCGTGCCGAACGGTGACGCGACCGCCCCGACCGTGGAATCGGTGGCCTGCTGCCAGTCGACCTGGAGCCGCTGCGGCACCGACGTCATCTCCTCGGGTGCCGGACCGGCCGGCGCCACCTGCGAATCGGTGGCCCGGATGTCGCTGGTCAGGTAGACGACAGTGGCGGCGACGATCACCACGACGGCGATCGCGGCAGCGATGATCCGATCACGGCGACGCCGGGTGCGGAAGGTCGACACGCGCGGGACATCGGAGGCGGCCACGGGTGCGAGCCTACTGAAACGACTACGGGCTGACGGCCAGTCCAAGAAGGCGGCCAGCACGGTCAGGTGCTCCGGGGTAGGTGCCGGCGGTGACCACCCTGCGCTACCGAATATCGGGCCGGTGACAACCCGCGCGGCCCTGTCGCCTCCGCCGTCCGGTGCCCTAGCGTGCCGGTCAGGGCGTTCGTCAGCGGCGACGGGGGCACCCGAACCAGGGAGTTGGGGCATGGGGCATCACCGCAAGGGACAGATCATCACCCTCGCGTTGGCAGCAGCACTGGGGATCTCCGGCGCCATCGGGGCAACGCCGGCAGCGGCAGCCGAGGCCGATCCGGTGGTGACCATCGCACCGGGCGTACCCGCCGTCGACCCGCAGCACGTCGCCAACCTGGACGACCTGACCTGGAACGACTACCACCCGACGCCCTACACCGATTGGGCCGATCCGTCGCTGCAGCCGACGATCAAGAAGTGGAAGGCCGCGGTGGTGCTGGTCGACTACCCGGACGAGCCGTTCCAGATCACCCAACCGGCCGGCTCCAACATCTGGGGAAATCCCGGCCCGTCGGCCCACGACATCGCCAGGGCCGATGTGCCGAAGTTCTACACCGACCTGCTCAACACCCCGTCCGATATCAACAACGGGCACACCATCAACCAGTACTGGATGGAGGACACCGCCGGCCGGTACGGCGTGCAGCTGGTGCCGTTCGGCCCGTACAAGATGCCGAAGAAGTCCTACCAGTACCACTACGGCTCGTTCGCCAACGGCGGCTCGGATCCGACCACCAAGTGCCCGGTGGTGTTGTCCTGCAACGGAAATTTCCGGGCCGACGCGTTGGCCGCCTGGAAGGCCGACACCGGTGCGGCCGATCCGCTGGCCGACTACGACAACGTGTTCTACGTCGGCGCCGGAGAGGACCAGTCCTCGTCCTGGCTGGAGTTCGGGCAGATGAAGTTCGCCACCCCGCAGGACGTCCCCGACGCCTACGGGCCGCCGCAGGAATGGAAGGACGCGGTCAAGGCGCAGACCGGACAGGACGCGCCGAACTGGTCACCGACCCGATACGTGCCCTGGACTGCCTGGGCATCCGGTGCATCGATGTGGCCCAATGCCTCCGGCAACACCTCCATCGAGTCCGAGAGTTCCGGTGCCGCGGTCTATGCCCACGAGTTCAGCCACAACCTGAAAATCGGCGACAACTACGGCAACCCCTATGCCACCGATCCGAAACGTGACCAGTCGGGTGCTTGGGACATGCTCAGCCGCGGATCGTTCAACGGACCCGGCGGGCCGCACCAGCGGTACAAGGTGCCGGCCGTCACCGGGGCGGTGATGGGCGCCCAGCACATGTTGCGGGACAAGATCTTCCTGAAGACCGTCGATGAGTCGGCGGTGCTGACGGTGAAGCGGTCGGAGCTGGCGGTCGGCGGTATCGCGCTGACCAAGGTGACGGCCAGGGAGGTGCAGCCGGCCGGCAGCAAGTCTGGGGTCAACGTGGTGATGGACGGCGGCGACATGTCGACCTGTGAGTCGCAGGGCGCCTCCGGCGACAAGGCCTGGATGTGCGACGGCGGCGGATTCGACAACTACACCCTCGAGGTGGTCGACCAGATGGGTTCGGATTCGTTCACCGCCGACAACGGTGTGCTACTGGCCAAGACGAAGGACACCAGGTCGCCGAACAAATGGGTGATCGACGCCAATCCGCAGGACATCGATCTGGTGGACTACCACTTGGCCGACGGCACCGCGGTGAAGATGACCCGCGGCGACCACCGGCAGCTCAACGACGCGTTGTTCAAGGCCGGCACCGGATCAGGGTCGGAGTTCGAGTACCTCGACGCCGCGAACAAGCTGCAGTTCTACGTGCTCAACTCTGACCGGGATGCCGATGGGGTGCTCTCCTACGACCTGGCGGTGCGCTCCACTGCCGGCACCGGTCCGCAGCTCCGCGGCACCCAGGTGGGCAGGGCCGCCATCGATGGCGTCACGCCGGGCCAGGTGGCCAGCTGCACCTTCCCGTTGAAGAACACCGGCAAACCGGGATCCGATCCGCGGTTCACCGCGGACGTGTACCGGATCACCGGCACGGCATCGGGACGGGGCTGGAGCGTAGCGCTACCGCAACAGGTGGTCGCGCTGCACGCCGGCGCCACCACCGACGTGGTTGCCTACGCGGTGCGCGACCGGAACCGGCCGCTGGTCACCAACGCCAGCACGCTGACGGTGAAAGCCCGGTCCGAGTCCGATCCGACCAAGTCGGCCACCCTCACCTGTGCGGTGAGGGTGCAGGACACCGCCAAGTAACGGCGCTCAGCCGTTGCCGCCGGCCGCCTGGCGACCCTCGGACGAGGAGTCGCCGGCCGGCCGGCCGCTGTTCTGCTGCTCGCCGGTCTGACCATTACCCGGACCGCCGCGGGTCCGGCGACGGCGGCGGCGGGCCGGCCGCTCGGACACCGGTCCGTCGGCGCCGCGGCCGTCCGGGTTGTCCGTGCGGGCCGGCGCGGAGCCGCGGGCCGGCTGCTCACGGTTCGGCCGGGCGCGACCCGACTGGTCGCGGCCCGCCTGACCACCCCTGGCCTGGCCGTGCCCCGTCTGACCGTGTCCGGTTTGGCCGCGACCACCCTTGGCTCGGCCCTTGCCGCCGGTCTCGCCGAGATCCTCGACCACCTCGGCGTCCAGGCCGGCCCTGGTCTGCTTGGCCCGGGGTAGTCGACCGGTGAGGTCGTCCGGGATGTCCAGATCGCTGCGCAGCCCCGGTGAGTTGGAATAGGTCTCCGCCGGCTCTGCATGATTCAGACTCAGTGCGTCGTTGATCAGCTTCCAGCGGGGCAGGTCGTCCCAGTCGACCAGGGTGACGGCCATCCCGGTCTTGCCGGCCCTACCGGTCCGGCCGATCCGGTGCACATACGTCTTCTCGTCCTCCGGGCACTGGTAGTTGACCACGTGGGTGACGTCCTCGACATCGATGCCGCGGGCTGCCACATCGGTGGCCACCAGCACGTCGACCTTGCCCGCCCGGAAGGCGCGCAGCGCCTGCTCGCGGGCGCCCTGGCCCAGATCACCGTGCACGGCGGCAGCGGCGAATCCGCGGTCGGCCAACTCGTCGGCAACTTTCTGCGCGGTCCGCTTGGTCCGGGTGAACACCATGGTCAGACCGCGACCGCGGGCCTGCAGTACTCGGCTGAGCAATTCCACCTTGTCCATCGCGTGCGCCCGATAGACGAACTGGGTGGTGGTGAGGTGGGTCTGGCCCTCATCGGGCATCTCGGCCCTGATGTGCAGCGGCTGGGTCATGAAGGAGCGGGCCAGGGTGATGATCGGGCCGGGCATGGTCGCCGAGAACAACATCGTCTGCTTGACGTCCGGCACCATGGCGAGCACCCGCTCGATGTCCGGCAGGAAACCGAGGTCCAACATCTCGTCCGCCTCGTCCAGCACCAGGATCTTCGCCGCGCCGAGCACCAGGGTGCCGGACTTGGCCAGGTCGAGGAGCCGGCCGGGGGTGCCGACCACCACGTCGACGCCGCCCTGCAAGGCGGCGACCTGTGGCTCGTAGGCACGGCCGCCGTAAACGGCCGTCACGGTCAGACCGACGAACTTCGCGGCGTCGTGCAGATCCCGGGTGACCTGCACGCACAGCTCACGGGTCGGCACCATCACCAGGGCGCGGGGTGCCCGGCCCTTCTGCCGGGCGGTGCCGGCTTCGGCCGCATCGTCTTCGGCGGCCAGTCGGTGCAGCAGCGGGACCCCGAAGCCCAGCGTCTTGCCCATGCCGGTGCGGGCCTGGCCGATCAGATCGGAGCCGACCAGCGCGACCGGCAGAGTGAGGGCCTGGATGGCGAAGGTGTGCTCGATGCCGGCCTGGGTCAGCGCCTGGACGATCCGCGGGTCCACCTGCAGATCGGCGAAGGTCGGGGTCTGCTCGCTGACCGGGGCATCGCCGGCCAGCGGATGCGACTCGGCCAGATCCTCCGGTGCCAACCCCTCTTCGGCGGCCTCGGCGGTGATCGCGTCGGAATCGGGCGCCGGCTCGTGGGTGGTGGTATCCGCGGTTTCCGTGGTGGGGGCGCTGTCGGCCGGTGTTTCCCGGGCAGCGGTGGGCTCGTTCATCTAGTGCCTTCCTCGGCGGTTCGCGCGCGAGGCCGGTCCGATCAGGATGTGGCGGCGGGTTCGGAATCCGGGGAAGAGATCTCCGCGAAAGCCCGCAGGGTGCGTCGCGCGCACATTGACGGCAGCGCCTGGTGGCACCGCCTCATCAGCCATTCTACGGCCTGGAACTAGTCTTCATGGCGAGCCGGGAACACGGCGGGTCTGGAGGCACATCCATGTCGGACGCTGGGACGGACACCCACACGGCCGCTGTCAGCACGCCGGTGGCCGGGGTCATCGACCTGATCGGGGTATTGGCCTACGGTGAATTGTCCGCTTTCGATCGGATGGCTGCGGATGCTCGGTATGCCCCGACGCTGTCCGGCCGGATCGCCCTGGCCCAGATGGCGGCGGCCGAGATGGGTCATTTCCAGTTGCTCGCCGGCTACCTCCATTCCCACGACGTGCCGGTCGAGCAGGCCATGCAGCCGTTTGCCCGCCCGTTCGACGACTTCCACGATTCGACCGCCCCGCACTCCTGGTTGGAGTCGCTGGTGAAGGCGCACGTCGGTGACGGACTGGCCGCCGATTTCTATCGCGAGATCGCTGAATGGCTGGACCCGGCGAGCCGGGATCTGGTCTTCAGCGTGCTGGGCGACACCGGCCATTCGGCCTTCGCGGTCCGCGAGGTGCGGCGGGCCTGTCAGAGTGACCCGCGGCTGTCCGGTCCACTGGCGCTGTGGGGCCGGCGACTGCTCGGCGAGGCATTGACCCAGGCCCAGTACGTGATCGCCGAGCGGGAGTCGCTGGCCGAGCTGATCATCTCCGGATCCGGGGACCTGGCCGGTATCGCTGCGTTGTTCCGACGGTTGCAGATGGGTCACGGCGAGCGGATGAAATCGCTCGGTCTGGCCTGATCGGTGCGGCCCGGTCCGGATCAGTCGGCGATCTGACCGGCCAGCTCGGCGCCGGCCCTGGTGAGCCAGTGCGTGGTGTGCTGCATTGCCTGCGCGCCGGAACCGGCCAGCACAGACAGCTCCACCGTCCGCTCGATCCGATCCGGTGGCTCGGCTCCGAGCTGTCCGGTAACCAGCAGAAAGCGTTGTCGTGCAACGGATTCCAGCAGATGCCCGACGACCTTTCCGGTGGTCGATTGGCCGTCGAACCGGCCCTCTCCGGTGATCAGCAGGTCGGCGCCGGCCAGCGCCGCCGGTAGTCCGGTGATCTCACCGATCCGCCGGGCACCCGCCGCCAGGTCGGCGCTCCACAGGGTGGCCAGCCCGAAGGCGGTGCCACCGGCGGCCCCCGCGCCGGACTGGTCGGGATGGCCGCCGATCACCGCGGCCAGCCGGGTCAGGGCAGCATCCAGCGCCTCCACATCGTCGGCACCGGCGCCCTTCTGCGGTCCGAAGACGGCTGCGGCACCGCGCCGGCCGAGCAGCGGCGCGGTGACATCGGTGAGCACCTCGACCCCGCCGCCGGGCGGCGGAGTCAGCGCCGCCAGATCGACGGTGGCCAGCCGGCTCAGCGACCCACCGCCGGCCGGCAATGGCCGACCGTCGGCGTCCAGGAATCGGGCACCCAAGGCCGACAGTGCACCGGTACCGCCGTCGGTGGCCGCGCTGCCGCCGACAGTGGCGACGATCCGCCGCACCCGGGGGTTTTCGGTGGCCGCCGCCAACAACTCGCCGAAACCGCGGGTCTGGGCGCCCAGCGGATCGGGGATCTCCATCTGCGGCAGTCCGGAGGCGGCAGCGAGTTCGACGATGGCGGTGCCATCGGTCAACAGCAGCCAACCCGCGCTCACCGGCCGACCATCGGGACCCGTTGCGGCGCAGGGAATCTCCTCGGCGTCGGGGTCGGTAGCCCGGATGGCGGCTGCGCTGCCCTCGCCGCCGTCGGCCAGCGGCAGGACGATGACCGTGTCCTGCGGACGGATCGAGGTCCAACCGGCAGCCAACGCAATGGCCACGTCGGTCGCCGAGGCCGTGCCCTTGAACGAATCCGGGGCGATCAGGATGCGCATCGGAGGGCGATCAGACGCTGTCGAGGTCGACGGCGACCGGAGTGCGGGCCGCCACCATCGCGCGGGCCTCCGCAGACAGCCCGTCGACGCCGATCAGCCTCGGCAGTAGATCGGAGTGGGTGGTGAAGGCCCGGAAGGCCACCTGGACAGTGACGCGATGAGCCGGTCGATCCAGCACCGCGATGGGGTCGCCGGCCCGCACCTCCCCGGGTTGCAGCACCCGCAGATAGGTTCCAGAACAAGCAGTGTCGATGAACCTGCGGATCCAGCCCCGCTCGCCGAGAAATCCGGCGAAGGTGCGGCAGGGGATCCGCGGATCGCTGACCTGCAACACCAGCTCCGCCCCGATCCGCCACGTCTCGCCGACCACCGCCTGGGACAGGTCGATCCCGGTGGTGGTGAGGTTCTCGCCGAAACCGCCGTTACCGAGGACTCTGCCCAGCTCCTGTTGCCAGCGGTCCAGATCTTCCCGGGCGTAGGCATAGACGGCCTGATCGTCACCGCCGTGATGGCGCCGGTCGCAGACGGCATCGCCGGCCAGTCCGCTCCCGCCGGATCCCTTGGGGCCGGGCGCGGCGACCCACACCGAGCCTTCGGTCGGCTGTTTGTCGATGCCGGTGAACCGTGCCGACGAATGGTCGGTGGCAGTGGCGACACCGAGATTCACCGACAGCACGCGTGGCAGCGGCGGGGTATTCATGTCGGGCATGGGATCACGGTACGACGGCATCCAGTTCGACCTCGACCAACCACCGCGGGTCCAGCAGCCCGGCCACCACCAGCATGGTGCTCGCCGGCCGGACCTCGCCGAACGCCTCACGGTGGGCGCGGCCGGCGGCGTCGGCATGGATCGCGTCGACCAGGTACTGCCGGGTCCGGATCACCTGATCCGGCCGGCCACCCAGTTCGGCCAGCGCGGTGAGGGCGATCTCCCAGCAGCGGCGGGCCTGGACCAACGGGTCGGGATCGACCCGGTCGTCCGGCCAGACCGGCGCGGTGCCGGACACCGCGATCGTGTTGCCCTGCCGGACTGCGCGGCTGAAGCCGATGCGATCTTCGAACGGTGAGCCCGAGCGGGCGGATTGACGATTCATCCGGACAGTGTGCTCGGCGGTGGTCCGGCCGGCAGCGCTGGCCCGGCAGGTTTCTACCCTGAACCGATGACCGTCTTTCGCAAGGATCGGCCGGATGCGCCCGCCGGGTTCTTCGAGTTCGAGGCAGCCGGGCTGCGCTGGCTGGCCGAGGCGGAACACCGCGGCGGTGCACAGATCGTCGGGATACTCGATGTCTGCTGCACCTTCATCGAGCTGCAGCGGCTGGCGGACGGTCCGGCGTCGGCAGCCGCCGCCGAGAACTTCGGCCGCGCTCTTGCCGTCACCCACGCAGCCGGCGCCGATGCCTTCGGCAGCCCGCCGGACGGCTGGACCGGACCCGGCTGGATCGGCCGACAGCGGCAATCGATGGACCCGACACCGACCTGGGGGATGTTCTACGCCGAGCAACGGGTGCGACCGTTCGTCCGACGAGCCCGCGACAACGGCCAGCTGGACCCGACCGGGGCGCAGCTGCTGGATCGTCTGTCCGATCGGATCGCGGCCGGCGAGTTCGACGACGGTGCACCGCCGGCTCGACTGCACGGCGACCTGTGGGCCGGAAACGTGCAGTTCACCGACCGGGGCGTGGTGCTGATCGACCCGGCCGCCCATGGCGGGCATGGCCAGACCGATCTGGCCATGCTGGAGTTGTTCGGCTGCCCGCAGCTGCCGCGCATCCAGCGGGCCTATCAGGAGGTGGCCGGCCTGCCCGCCGACTGGCCGGAGCGGACCGCGCTGCACCAGTTGCACCCGGTGGCCGTGCACGCGGTGTCGCACGGACCGTCCTATGCCGGTCGGCTGGTCTCGTTGGCCGAGCGGTATCGCTGATCCGGCACGATCGGTCCGAATTGCCGTGCCGAACCCGAGGAACCGCCGTGCCGTACCGGGAAGTGGTGGCCCGCCGGCCGATGCGGTGGCACGATCACCAGGGTGACCGATCCCCAACAGTTCCGTGTCGGTAATAACGAGCGCGACGCCGCCCTGACGGCATTGGGCAACCACATGCGGGCCGGCCGACTGTCACCGGACGAATACTCGACCAGGGCGTCGCAGGCCACCAATGCCGTCACCAGGACGGATCTGGACGTGCTGTTCACCGACCTTCCCGGCGGCGGCGTGATCCAGCCCGCCAGCTCGGCCGGGGTGTCCGGCTACCCGGCGGCCGCCCCGGCCTATCCGGCAGCGGACGACAGTGTCGGCGCCTCGACGGAGCAGCCGGCTGGGACGCCGCCGGCGGCTCGCGACACTGGTGTCAACTGGCTGGCGATCGCCGGCCCGGCGTCCCTGGTGCTGTTCTTCGTCTGTGGCTTCCTCTTCCACGGATTCGGGTGGTCGTGGTTGTTCTTCCTGCTGCCGGGTCTGCTGGCCGCCGGCGCTCGCGGCCGGCGGTAGGTCGAGGGGGCCGCCGTGGCACGAATGACCGGAGCAGCGCGGAAGGCACTCGGCCTGACCCTGATCGTGGCCGTACTGCTCGCCCTGCTCGGTATCAATCGGCTCAGCGGACGCGACGTGGTGGGCCAGCCGGTGGCCGAACCCCAGTGGCCGCCACCGCCGGCCGGTAGCTGCCTGCTGCACAGCGACGATTTCCACGCATCGCTGGTGCCCTGCACCGAACCGCATACCGCCGAAGTGCTCCGCAGCTGGCCGGCTCGGGACCTGCCTCGCACCTCCGGCGCCGGCTGGCGGCAGAGTTGCCCGACCGGAATGACGATGCCGGTCGAGCAGTCGGTAGATGCCACCGATTGGTCCAGGACGGAGACCATCGTCGCCACCACGGTGCTGCGCGGCGGCGGACCGGTGATCGGCTGGGCCGCCTGTTCGGTCACCGCCTCGTTGCCTTTCCGCCCCGACCGGTCGCTGCGTTATACCGGATCGCTGATCGCCGTTCCGGGTGGGCGCCCGGCGGCAACCGTCGGGACCTGCCTGACCGCCACCGGCGACCCCATCGACTGCACCTCGCCGCACCGGACCGAACGAATCGGTGAGTTCCTGCCGATCGCGACCCCGCGACCGGATCGGTCCTGCGCCGCCTTCGCCCGTGCGGTGATAGGCTCCGAAACCGCCTTCAGCACCGCCGTTGCCCTGGTGGCCCGGGAGACCGTGGGATCGGTGAGCCGGTGGGTGATCGATACCGACGCCGGCGAGTTGATCAATCAGATCAACTGTGACGTGCGGGCGCCGGCCGGCCATCAGTTGGTCGGCTCGGTGGTCGGGCTGGCCGACCGGCCGATCCCGTTCGGATGAGCTGAGATGGTCGACAACGCAACACCGCACCGGCTGATCGGCATCTCGCTGCTGGTGGCTACCGCCGTCGCGCTGCTGGTCGTCAACCGGTTCAGTGGACGCGATGTGCCCGGACAGGCGATCGGCCTGCCGCCGATCCCGCCGCCGGCGGCGGGCGCCTGCCTGATCCGGGCCGACGTCCGCGCGCCGGTCGAAGTGCCCTGCACCGATCCGCACACCGCAGAGGTGATCCAGAGTTGGAACGTCAGTCGGCGGATCGGAGCCAAGTCCGGCTGCCCACCCGGTGGCGTCACATCCGGCGTCTTCGCCTTCGGCGACAACTGGGAGCCGGCCACCCCGAGCATGGCGATCAACACCATCTGGTTCGGCGGTCCGATCGGCTGGGCGGCCTGCGTGAGGATGCCTGTGATGGAGAAGAACCAGAACACCCCGCTGCGCTATTTCGGCACGCTGACCGACGTCGGGTCGGACACCGAGCGGGCCGCGATCGTCGGCATGTGTTTCGCGGGCCGGATCACCGACGAGCTGGGCAGCGATGCCTACCCGGACCAGGTCGACTGCACCGATCCGCACGCCACCCAACGGCTCGGGATCTTCCTGCCGACCAGGCAGCACGGTGAACCCGGCCAGAGCTGCCAGCAATTCGCCGAACAGACCGTCGGTCCGGCCGCCGGTGGCAGCGGTCTGCAGATCATCGAGCACACCGACCGGTCCAAGGGATCGTTCGACGTCAGTGCCGAGCAGCAGACGATCTTCGCCATCACCTGTGACGTGCAGACCGCGCCGGGTCGTCAACTGGTCGGTTCAGTCGTCGGGCTGGGCGACGGGCCCATCCCATTTCGGTGAGCTGACATGACGGACATCCGCGACGACGGACCGCTGACGACCAGCGGAGGGTTCGACCGCCGGCTCATCGGCAGTTGGCTGATCGTGCTGACCGCGGTGGCCCTGTTGCTGGTCAGCAGGATCAGCGGCCGCGACATCGACGGCGCCGCAACCACAGTCCCGCCGCTGCCGGTTCCCGCCGCCGGGTCCTGCCTGGTGCAGGAGCCACCGGCTACCGCCGGGCAGCCGGTGGCCGCCGACCCGGTGCCGTGTGCGGCCGCCCATACCGCTGAGGTGCAGGCGAGTTGGGCGGCGAACGATCCGGCCGCGCCCGAGCAGGATCAATGCCCGGTGGCCGAGTTCCAGTACGCCGACACCGCGAACGAGATCTGGTCGGCGCCGACCCTGGTGTACAGCTCCGTCCTGCTCCGGGTCGGCGGCCCGATCGGCTGGGTGGCCTGCGTGACGATGCCCGCCTCGGACCTGAAGGCGGCGTCCGGTCAGTCCGCGCATCCACTGCGCTGGACCGGTCCGGTGGCCGGCTTCGCCGACGTGTCGAAGCGGCCGATCCAACTGCGGGCCTGTTACCTGGCCGCGGTGGCCGACCGGCTGCAGGTCGCCCGGGCCGACTGTCGCACCGCGCATGCCAGCGAGCGGCTCGGTAACCGCTACGTCAGCGATCCACGGGGGATCCAGCAGAGCTGCGCCCAGCTCGCCCACCGGTTGGTCGGATCCGACCGACCCTTTGCCGACGGTGCGCTCGTGGCCGTCGCCGAACCGGACAACACCGTCAACCCGTCCGGGCACGACTACTACTGCTCGATCGTCTCCGGTACCTCTCGGCCACTGGTCGATTCGGTGATGGGCCTGGGCGATGCGCCGGTCCCGTTCGGCTGACGTGGGACAATGGCACCGCCATGACTGCTGATCCCACCGCTGCCGGTACCGCGCAGCGCATTCCGCTGCCGCTGGTCTTCGCAGCCCCCCGCCGCGGGAAGCCGCCGACGCACCTGACCGACCTGAATTCCGCTCAGCGCAAGGAAGCTGTCCGGCAGGCCGGTCAACCGGCGTTCCGGGCCGACCAGCTGGCCCGCCACTACTACGGCGGGCTGACCCGCACCGCTGAGGAGATGACGGATCTGCCGACCGCCGGCCGGCAGTCGTTCGTCGACGCACTGCTGCCCGAGCTGCTCACTGAGGTCCGGTCCATCGCCTGCGACGACGGCTCCACCCGCAAGACGCTGTGGCGGGCCCACGACGGCACGCTGATCGAATCGGTGTTGATGCGCTACCCGGACCGGATCACCCTGTGCGTGTCCAGCCAGGCCGGCTGCGGGATGGCCTGCCCGTTCTGCGCCACCGGCCAGGGCGGCCTGCAGCGGAACCTGTCGGCCGGCGAGATCGTCGAGCAGGTCCGGCTGGCCGCGGCGGCGGCCCGCGACGGCGCCCTCGGCGAGCCCGGGCGACTGTCCAACATCGTGTTCATGGGGATGGGGGAGCCGCTGGCGAACTACCAGCGGGTGTTGTCCGCGGTCCGACAGATCACTGCGCCGAACCCGCACGGCCTGGGCATCTCGGCGCGTTCGGTGACCGTCTCAACGGTCGGTCTGGTCCCGGCCATCGACAAGCTGACGGCCGAGAAACTCCAGGTGCGGCTGGCCGTGTCGCTGCACTGCCCGGATGACGAACTGCGGGACACCCTGGTCCCGGTCAACGACCGATGGAAGATCGGCGAGGTGCTGCAGGCGGCCCGGCGCTATGCCGACGCCACCGGCCGCCGGGTCTCCATCGAGTACGCGCTGATCCGCGACATCAACGACCAGCCGTGGCGGGCCGACCAACTCGGCATCCTGCTGCGCGAACAGCTGGGACAACTGGTGCACGTCAATTTGATACCGCTCAACCCGACACCCGGCTCGGAGTGGGACGCCTCGCCGCGAGGCGTCCAGGACGAATTCGTCCGCCGGGTACGGGCCCAGGGTGTCGCCTGCACCGTCCGCGACACCAGAGGTCAGGAGATCGCCGCGGCCTGTGGTCAACTGGCCGCCGCCGAGGGCTGAGCCTGGCAGGATCGTGGGTCAGGCCCCGACCCGAAGGAGCGTTGTGACTTCATCTGCTGCACCCGCCGAGCTCGTCAAAGGCCAGAATGCGCCGATCAGCTCCGGATCCGTCCAGGTCACCGTCGAGGTCCAGGCGCCGACCGACCTGTCGGCGTTGTTGGTCACCGGCTGCGGGAAGGTCCGTTCCGATGCCGACTTCGTGTTCTTCAATCAGCCGGACGGTCCCGGCGTGCGCTGCGTCAAGGACGGCTCGACCTGGCGGCTGATGGTCGAACTGGCCCAGATCCCGGCCGAGATCGACACCGTCCGGGCGGTGGTGAACCTGGAGACAGCGGGTCAGCGATTCGGTCAGATCGCCGCGCCGGTGGCTCGGATCGCCGATGCTGCCGGTCAGCCGATCGCCTCCTACCAGGTTGTCGGATTGGACCAGGAATCCATCATGGTGGCGGTCGAGTTGTACCGTCGCGCCGCCGAGTGGAAGGTCCGCGCCGTCGGCCAGGGATATTCCGGTGGACTGGCCGACCTGATCAGTGATCACGGTGTCTCGGTCGACGACGCCGGATCGCAGCCACCTGCAACCCCGCCGGCCCCAGCAGCCCCGCCGGCCCCAGCAGCCCCGCCGGCCCCAGCAGCCCCGCCGGCGCCATCCGAGCCGGACACCGGCGGTGCATTCGGTCATCTACAGCCGTCACCGCCTGCAGTCGTCCCGCCGTCGCAACCGGCCGGCGGCTTCGCGCCACCCCCGGCCGCCCGACCGGCAGCGGGATTCCCGCCACCGCCTGGGTTTCCGCCGCCGGCCCAGCCCGGATTCCCGCCGCCGCAAGGGTTTCCGCCGCCGCAGCAAGGACAACAGAGCCCGCCCACCGGGTTCCCACCACCGCATTCACCGGGGTATCCGCCGCCAGCCGGCCAGGGCAGCCCACCGCAGGGCTTTCCGCCGCCCACCGGTCAACCGGCCGGGGCGCCACCGGCCGGCAATCCGGAGGAGGCCGGCCTCAGTCCGAACCGGCCGGTCAGTCTGCAGAAGGGACAGCGGGTCTCGCTGCGCAAGGAAGCCGGCGGCGACCTGACGATGGTCCGGATGGGACTTGGCTGGGACCCGATCAAGAAACGCGGAATGTTCGGCAACCGGGACATCGACATCGACCTGGACGCCTCCGCGGTGATGTTCGCCGACCACCAGGTCGCCGACATCGCCTTCTACAACAGCCTGCAGTCCAAGGACGGCGCGGTACAGCACCAGGGCGACAACCGCACCGGGATGGGCGACGGCGACGACGAGACCCTGCTGATCGACCTGACCAGGGTGGCCGCCCACATCACCTCGATCGTGCTGGTCGTCACATCCTACGAAGGCCAGACCTTCGAGCAGGTGCAGAACGCGTTCTGCCGGCTGCTGGACCACAGCAGCGGCGCCGAACTCGCCCGCTACACGCTCACCGGTGGGATGCCGTTCACCGGCATGGTGATGGCCAAGCTGTACCGCGACGGTGCCGGCTGGAAGATGCAGGCGATCGGCGAGGGCATCAACGCCAAGACGCCGTCCGAGGCATTCCCGCAGATCCCGCGGTTCCTGTAGCCGCATGACCGGCAGGGATCTCGTCCCCGGCGAGAACGCGCCGCTGACCACGGACCTGGTGCAACTGACCGTCACCCCGTCCTCGGTGCCGTTGGTGATGGTGCTGCTGACCGTCGACGACCGGGTGCACGGCACGACCGGCCCGGCCGGTCACTCGGGAGTGGTCCCGGTGGCCGGTTCACCGGGGCCGGTGACGCTGTCGGCACTCGACCCGGCCGTCGATCGGTGCTTGCTGGTCGGGCACGGATCCGGAGCCGGCACGGCGGCCGTGCAAGTGGCGGACGGCATCGATCTGCTGCGGTTCAGCCCGGCTGCTGCGGTGCCGGGAACGGCGGTGGTGCTGGTCGAGTTCTACCGCCGCGGCGCCGGCTGGAAGGTGCGGGCGATCGGGCAGGGCTATCCGGGTGGTCTGCCGGAGTTGGGCCGGGTGCACGGCGCCGAACTGCCGCCGATGTCCGGCCTCGGGTCGGCGCCATCGCCGGATCCCGACAGCGACCGGAGTCCGGCCGACCGAGTACTCCGGCATGTCTTCGGGGTGTGGGAGGACGCCGCCCGCAGTGCCCTCACCTTCGCCGAGTCGGTGCGGTTCGCCGAATCCGGCCGGGACGCCGCGCTGGAGCAATTGGTCGCCGATGTCGCCGGACGGTCGTCGGACCACCCGGCCCGGCAGGCGGCCGATCAGAAGTACCGGTCGGTGATCGACGCGGCGTCGCAGCGTCGGCTGGCCGATCTCGATCAACTGGCCACCGAACTCGCCGAGTTGGAAGCCGGCTTCCCGGCACCGCTGGCCCGCTGGGACGCGCCGGCCTGGCAACGACCGATCCCGGGCGAGGCGACCGGGATCTTCCGGGTCGGCGAGATATCCCGGCCGGACAGTCGACTGCTGAAGATCCCGATGGTGCAGGCGCTGGGCGTGCCCGGCGGCATCTGCCTGATCACCCCCGGCAACCTGATCGAGCAGTCCACGGTCACCATGCTGCACCGCGTCTTCGCGGCAGCACCCGCCGGCCGGAGCGCGCAGGTGGTGGCCGTCGACAATCAACTCGCCGGCATTCTCGGCCTGCCGGCCGCATCCGGCTCCGGCCAGCGAGCCGAGCGGCTGGCAGCGATCGCCCTGCAGGTCGACCTGTGCTCAATGGCCGCAGAGAGCGGCAACATGCCGCCAGTCGCCGGATTGCCCAGCGTGCTGGTGGTGCCCTGGCAGCCGATCGACTTCACCGAGGAGGAGGCCGGCCAGCTGGACACCATCGCCGTCGGCGGCCCGCAGTTCGGTCTGCAGGTGGTCTACGTCGGCGATCAGCAGGAGTTCGGCCGGACCCGCCTGCGATTCGAACCGCGTTATCTACCAACGGTTTCCGCGCATGCGCAGGATCCATGGACCGGACAGGTCTGGGATTTCCAACCGGACGCCGGTGCGCCCGACCCGGCGCTGGCACAGCGGTTGCGGGATCGGATGGGTCTGTCGGGCTGATGTTCCGGTGTACCGAGGTGAGTCCATCGGGCGACATCAGTGTCGCTCGGCAGTCACCGCCAGAGCTTCGATCCGCTCGACCTGGCTCACCGACAGGTGACCGATGACGCGGCCTGCACTCAAGATACGTCGGCATCCGCCGGTCTCCAGCACGATGTACTCGGCGGGGAACGAGCCGTAGAGACTCTCCGGTGGCAGTGGTGCGCGGGGGACCACCGCCAATTCATGGGCGGCTGGGCACCGCTGTTGCGCAGGCGCGATACCCGCACCCAGGATGTCGTCGAGAAGGGGACCGTCGATGGCGCCGTAGCGGCCCAGCGCGCCACTCGCGGTGCTGAAATTGCAGACCGTCAGATCCGTCGACAGGAGAATACGTGGCGAGCCGACCACTGTGTGGTCGTACTCTGCGCCGAACGGAATGGAGAACCTGGCCGGACAACCTGCAGTAGCTGCATCGGACGACAGCAATCGCTGCACCGGAACCAGGATTCGTTCCGAATCCGGAATCGCCTGTAGTGCAGCGTTGACCATCGGATGCAGACCTCCACAGGGGCGGTGGCTCCGTGGAAGCACGGCGGTGGCACGAGTTGTCGACGATCCCGATCGGAACGTCACGTCGATCGCCGGTTCGGCGTATTGCCCAGGACACGAATAGGTCCCCGTCGCGGTGGGATCCGCGGGGATATCGGGCTGGGTCAACGCCACCAGCAACTGATCGCGGGCCGGGCCGGTTGGTCGTCGGACCACCTGCGCACTCCAGATCCCGTTTGAGATGACGGCGGCGTACGAAGGCCAGTCTGCGGCTAATTGGCCGCAGACCTGGATGGCGACGATCTGTCCAGCAGCCACGGGCATCGAACCGGCTGGTGGTGAGACATTCGCAGGCGCCGGGGGAACGGTCCGGTCGGGTATCGGAGCATCGGCCGGGAAGGGACATCCGGTCGTTCGCCCGCCGCTGTCCGGAACCAGGTGCAGCAGAGCGGGCGTCGTTGATTGCTGGTGAGTCTGGATCGGCGTCGGCATGGTTGGTGTGGTGCCGACGGCCCGGTTGTCGGTGTTCGCGTTGGACCGCGGATCCGACGTGGACGGCACCAGCGGTGAAGGTCCATTCACCGCACCGGACCGGACGGATCCGGCGGATATCGATGAGAACGACGAGAGGGCGGTCGCGTCAAGGGTCTGCGGTGAAGGCGGATCGCATCCGGTGAGCACGAACGCCATCACGGTGCTCGCCACCGGCAAGCATCGGCTCTTCGCCCAGTTCGACCACATCGCGCACCTCGAATCCGCCGTGTCTGATCCAGGACGGGGCAACGGGCGAAGGAGGTTGCAGCGGGGCCAAGGTTCTGCTGATACGGCTGCAGATCGGTCTGATGGCCGGCGGGGACCTATGGTCGGCGGCGGCGTTCCGTGCGGGCCGCGGCCTCTCGGGCGCCCAGCCAGATGATCAGCGTCACCCCGGTGGTCACCAGGTACCAGTCCTCGACGTGGCTGACGTGGTTGCCGAACAGCATCAGGAACATCACCGCGGTGAAGATCGTCAGCAGCACCTTCGAGCCGCGGGAGGCGAACAGCTTCCACTGGCCGTGCCAGCCCCAGTCCTCGCTGGGAGCGTCGGGGTTGTACCGGAGCACGGCATGCCGGGCCGGTTCGACCTCGCCGTGACCGCCGGCCGCTACCGCACCAGCGTGCTTCTCCAGGGAAGTCCCGGCCATCTGCCACCTCCAGAACCATTCGTGCTACCGACGATGCCGTGACGTCGGCGCCGATCGAACCGTCATTTTCGCACGCCGGGCGCCCGATGCACCGACCGGCCCGCGCGTTCACCGGGTCTGCACATGTTCACCCCGTAGGGTCGGATTCGGCGGTGCGACGTGATCACCTCCGATACGGCTCGGCGAACGTCCGCCGGTCGTTCGGCAGACGATTTCGGCGCACCTCTCGCCTCAGATGGCCTGTGGTGTGCGATGCGGCAACGTCGTAGCTGACGTGTTCGTAGAACTCGCGGAGAGCAGACAAACCCTTGACGACGATGTTGGCACCGACCGATACCCGGCCCAGACCCAGCACCGACTACTCCGAGCTGGCCGGGGCGATCGCCGAGCGAGGACTGTTGGAGCGCCGGTACGGGTACTACGCGCTGAAGATCGGCGGGGTGGTGCTGGCGTTCGCCGGGGTGTGGGTGGCCTTTGCGTTCATCGGGGATTCCTGGGCCCAGCTCGCCGTTGCCGCTCTGCTCGGTCTGGTGCTGACCCACCTGGCGTTCCTGTCCCACGACGCAGCGCACCGGCAGATCTTCCGGTCAGGAAAGGCCAACGACTGGGCGGCGCGACTGCTCGGCAGCCTGCTGTCCGGGATGAGCATAAGCTGGTGGGTGAGCAAGCACACCAAGCATCACGCGAATCCGAACCAGATCAACAAGGACCCGGACATCGAGCCGACGGTGGTGGTGTTCTATCCGGAGCCGGATCGCCGGCGGAGCCGGATCGGCGCCTTCATGATGGCTCGTCAGGGCTGGTGGTTCTTCCCGATCCTGACGGTCGAGGGTCTGAACCTGCACGCCCAGTCGATGATGGCGCTGCTCGCCCGCAAACCGGTGAAACGCCGCTGGACCGAGCTGAGCATGCTGGCGATCCGGTGGGGTGTCTACCTGACGGCGTTGTTCCTGCTGCTGTCGCCGGGAACGGCCGTCGCCTTCCTCGGCGTCCAGCTGATCGTGTTCGGCGTCTACATGGGGTGCACCTTCGCTCCCAGCCACAAGGGCATGCCGGTGATTCCCGCCGATGCCAAGCTCGACTTCTTCCGGCGGCAGGTGCTGACCTCTCGCAACATCACCGGTCCGAAGTTCATGACGTTCGCCATGGGCGGACTCAACTATCAGGTCGAGCATCACCTGTTCCCCAGCATGCCGCGACCGAACCTGCGACACGCCCGCGAACTGATCATGCCGTTCTGCGCGGAGCGGGCCGTGCCGTACACCGAGACCTCGCTCCTGGCGGCCTACCGGATCGTCGTGCGGTACCTGAACAAGGTCGGATTGTCGGCCCGTGACCCGTTCCAGTGTCCGATGGTCTCGGCGATGCGCACCGGCGGCTGACGCGGCCGGCACCGCACCACCGACCCGGCGCTGCCGCTTGCAGGATGGACAATGGTCCGGTGTCCGCTGAACAACCACGTCGGGTCATCGTCCTGGGCAGCACCGGCTCGGTGGGGACCCAGGCGCTGGAGCTGATCGCCGATCACCCGGATCGGTTCACCCTGGTCGGCCTGTCGGCCGGCGGGTCCCGGCCGGAGTTGCTGGCCGAACAGGCCGCCAGGTTCCCCGGAGTACCGGTCGCCACCGGCGTCGGCGGCGCTGTCGGCCTGATCGACACCGTCGACACCGATGTGGTACTCAACGCGATCACCGGGTCGGTCGGCCTGACGCCGACACTGGCCGCGCTGGCCACCGGCCGGACGCTGGCGCTGGCGAACAAGGAATCCTTGGTCGCCGGCAGCCACCTGGTGTTGGCCGCCGCCGCCCCCGGTCAACTGGTGCCGGTGGATTCCGAGCACAGTGCGTTGGCCCAGTGCCTACGCAGCGGCACCGCCGACGAGGTGGCCAGGCTGGTGATCACCGCCTCCGGCGGGCCGTTCCGCGGCCGTAGCGCCGCCCAGTTGGCCGATATCACCGTCGCCGACGCGCTGGCCCACCCGACTTGGGCGATGGGGCCGGTGATCACCGTCAACTCCGCCACCCTGGTCAACAAGGGCCTGGAGCTGATCGAGGCGCATCTGCTGTTCGGGATCCCGTACGAGAAGATCGATGTGGTGGCCCACCCACAGTCGATCATCCATTCGATGGTCACCTTCGTGGACGGCGCCACCATCGCTCAGGCCGGCCCGCCGGACATGAAGCTGCCAATTGCTCTGGGGCTGGCCTGGCCGGATCGGGTCCCCGGCGTGGCACGGGCCTGCGACTTCGGATCGCCCACCGCGTGGACCTTTGAACCGATCGATCACCAGACCTTCCCGGCCGTACAGATGGCGCGCCGGGCCGGCATCGCCGGCGGACTGGTGCCGGCCTGCTACAACGCCGCCAACGAGGTGGCGGTGGGGGCCTTCCGCAGCGGATTGCTCACATTTCCCGGTATTTCCGACACCCTGGCAGGCATCCTGGACGAGGCGACCGGAGAATTCGTCGATGCTCCCAGGGATGTCAGCGACGTGCTGTCTGCCGAGGAGTGGGCCCGTGGCCGGGCCACCGAGTTGATCGGACGAGGAGCAGAGCGCTGATGTGGATGGCCGTCGGGATCGTGCTGTTCGCGATCGGTCTGTTGTTTTCGATCGCCTGGCACGAACTCGGCCATCTGACCTTCGCCAAGTTGTTCAACGTGCGGGTTTCCCAGTACATGGTCGGCTTCGGCAAGACATTGTGGTCCAAGCAGTCCGGTGAGACCGAGTACGGGATCAAGGCCGTTCCCCTGGGCGGTTACATCCGGATGATCGGGATGGTGCCGCCGGATGCCCGAGGGAGGCAACGGATCACCACCACGGCGCTGGGGCCGGCCGGCTTCTTCCGGCAGATCATCGAGGACTCCCGGGCCGGCGACCGGGTGCAGGTGATCGAGACCGACGAGGGTCGGCAGTTCTACCAGTTGCATCCGGCCAAGCGGATCATCATCATGCTGGCCGGTCCGGTGATGAACCTGATCTTCGCCGTCGTGCTGTTCGCGATCGTGATGATGGGCGTCGGGGTGCCCACCCTGAACACCACCGTCTCCTCGGTCAGCGCCTGCGTGGTACCGGCATCGGCGTCGCCCGCCGACCAGCAGAAGTCCGCCTGCCCGCGGTCGCAGTGGACGCCGGCCAGGGTGATCGGTCTACAGGCCGGCGACCGGATCACCGAGTTCGGCGGCGCGACCATCAGCGACTGGGACCAACTCACCGAACTGATCAGAGCAGCCGCCGGCAACACCGTGTCGATCACCGTCGACCGCGGCGGGCAGTTCGTCACCCAGTCGGTGTCCATCGTGCGGACCGAGCGGCCGGTGGTGGACGACAGTGGACAACAGGTCGGCACCGTGCAGGCCGGGTTCCTCGGCATCGGGCCGCAGCAGCCGTACGTCACCCAGTCCTTCGGCGCGGCTGTCGGCCGGACCGGCCAGTTCATCGGTGCCGCCGCCCACGCCGTCGTCGGAATCCCGGCGCGCATCCCGGCGCTGTGGGACAGCATCTTCAACGGCGCGCAGCGGGGCGCCGACTCGCCGGTGGGGGTGGTGGGGGCCGGCCGGCTGTCCGGCGAGATCCTGTCGCTGAACACCGAGGCGAAGGACAAGCTCGCGCTGTTCCTGACCCTGTTGGCCGGATTCAACATGAGCCTGTTCCTGCTGAACCTGCTGCCGCTACTGCCGTTGGACGGCGGGCACATCTTCGGCGCGATCATCGAATGGATCAAGCGCGGCTGGGCCGCGGTGCGGCGCCGGCCCCGGCCGGCGCCGTTCGACGTGGCGAAACTGATGCCTGTGGCCTATGTGGTGGCATTGTTGTTCATAGGGTTGACAGTGCTGACCCTGATCGCCGACGTGGTCAACCCGGTCAAGCTCTTCTGAACGAGGACACAACATGAGCAGCAGCTCGCCCGTCACCGCCGGCACCACCAGCGGTGCCGGCAGTGTGAGTCTCGGCCTACCGAGCATGCCCGCCGACCGGGAGGTGCCGATCCTGGCCCCGCGCCGACCGACCCGTCAGATGATGGTCGGCAGTGTCGGTGTCGGTAGCGACCATCCGGTTTCCGTGCAGTCGATGGCCACCACCGTCACCGCCGACGTCAACGCCACCCTGCAGCAGATTGCCGAACTGACGGCGTCCGGTTGCCAGATCGTTCGGGTGGCGGTGCCGACCAACGACGACGCAGCCGCCCTAAGAGAAATCGTCGAGCACTCGCAGATCCCGGTGATCGCCGACATCCACTTCCAGCCCAAGTACGTCTTCGCCGCCATCGACGCCGGCTGCGCCGCGGTCCGGGTGAACCCGGGCAACATCCGCCAGTTCGACGATCAGGTCAAGCAGATCGCCCAGGCGGCCAAGGACCGCGGCACCCCGATCCGGATCGGGGTGAACGCCGGCTCGCTGGACAAGCGGCTGTTGGAGAAGTACGGCAAGGCGACGCCGGAGGCGCTGGTCGAGTCCGCGTTGTGGGAGTGCTCGCTGTTCGAGGAGCACGACTACCGGGACATCAAGATCTCGGTCAAGCACAACGACCCGGTGATCATGGTGCGCGCCTACGAGCTGCTGGCGCAGCAGTGCGACTATCCGCTGCATCTCGGCGTCACCGAGGCCGGCCCGGCGTTTCAGGGCACCATCAAGTCCGCGGTGGCCTTCGGTGCGCTGCTGGCCAAGGGGATCGGCGACACCATTCGGGTGTCGCTGTCGGCGCCGCCGGTGGAAGAGGTGAAGGTCGGCCTGCAAATCCTTGAGTCGCTGAACCTGCGGGAACGAGGCCTGGAGATCGTGTCCTGTCCGTCCTGTGGCCGGGCCCAGGTGGATGTCTACAAGCTCGCCAACGAGGTGACGGCCGGGCTCGAGGGCCTGGACGTCCCGCTCCGGGTAGCGGTGATGGGCTGCGTGGTGAACGGACCGGGGGAGGCCAGGGAGGCCGACCTCGGGGTGGCCTCCGGCAACGGCAAGGGGCAGATCTTCGTCAAGGGCGAAGTGGTCCGGACCGTTCCGGAGTCGCAGATCGTCGAAACCCTGATCGACGAGGCGATGCGGATCGCCGAGACCATGCGGGCCGACGGTGTGCTCTCCGGCGAACCATCGGTGACCACGGTCTGATCGGCGGGGCGGATCATGATGTTCAGACCGTGCTGATCAGCCGTCTCGGGCCGCGTGCCCTCGGTGCCGCCCATCACGACCAGGTGGCCGAAGTGTTGGCCGCCGACCCGGTCGCCGGTTGTCTGGTCGCGGAACGGTTCGAGAACGGTGGGATGGACAGCGCCACTCTCGGTGGCCAGTTCTGGGGCGTGTCCGGCGGTCGGGAGGCGATGGCCTTCGTCGGCAGCAACCTGATCCCGCTGGCCGGTGACCCGGCAGCGTTGCGGCGGTTGGCGCGCACCCTGCGCCGACGGCGCCGGACGGTGGCATCGCTGGTCGGCCCGGCCGCCCAGGTGCTGCCGATGTGGCAGCACCTGGAACAGCGATGGGGTCCGGCCAGGGAGATCCGACCCGATCAACCGCTGCTGGCCTGCCGACGGGCCCCATTGATCGCCCCCGACGATCGGGTGCAGCAGGTTCCGGCACAGTTGATCGACCGCTACCTGCCGGCCGCGGTGGCGATGTTCACCGAAGAGGTCGGCGTCGATCCGCGGCGCGGTGATCACGGCGCCGGCTATCGGGCCAGGGTGGCCGACCTGATGGTGCGGGGCCTGGCCTTCGGCTCGTTCGTCGGCGATCGGCTGGTGTTCAAGGCCGAGATCGGCGCGCTGTCGTCGCGGGCGGCGATGATCCAGGGAGTGTGGGTCGACCCGGAGTTCCGCGGTCGCGGATTAGCCGCGCCGGGGCTGGCAGCGGTGGTGCGGCACGTTCAGCAGCAACTCGGCCGGATCCCCAGCCTGTACGTCAACCTGCACAACCATCCGGCCCGGGCGGCCTACCAGCGGGTCGGATTCGAGCAGGTCGGCACCTTCGCGTCAGTGCTTTTCTGATCGATCGCCCCGGGGACCCTTCGCAAGGATCCTTTCGAAAGATGTGTGTTGACAACAACCGTTTCGAAAGGCATACTTGGCAACATACATTGCGAAAGCAGCGTTGCGAAGCGGAGAGGGTGCTGACATGGAACCGCAAGGAATCGTCGAGTTGGCTCGGCTGGATCATCACGAACGGCTGCAGCACAGCGCCGCTCGCGCACCGCACGCCGGTTCACCGGGTGTCGGCCGGGCCCCGAGGTCGATACGCAGTCGGTGCGGAGCGGTACTGGTGCGCTGGGGAAATCGGCTGTCCGCCGGTCCCGGCGTCCCGGCGCCCCGTCGGTTGACCGTCACAGCGGTCCGATGACGGTGCAGGATGTCCGGATGAGCACCGACCCGTCCGGCCCCGAACCCGGCGGACCGTCCGGCCCGGATTCCACTCCCGACGGGAGGTCGACCATCGCGACGACCGCGCCGGTCAGACGCACCCTCACCGACGCCAGGGAGATCAGAGCGTTGGCCCATCCGGTGCGCGTCGCGCTGCTGGACGCACTGCGCCGGGAAGGTTCGCTGACCGCCACCGAGGCCGGTGATCTGCTGGACGAGAGCCCGGCGAACTGTTCATTCCACCTGCGCACGCTGGCCAAGTACGGCTACGTCGAGGAGGCTCCGGGCGGAACCGGCCGGCAGCGGCCGTGGCGCCGGGCCATCAAGGGCCTCAACTACGAGCTGGACAATCCGGAGGCCGAGACCAGTGCGGCGGCCCACGAGCTGTCGAGGCATTTCCGCAGTCAGATCGAGCACCAGCAGGACGTCTGGGACAACACCTGGTCGACCTATCCCAAACCGTGGCGCGACGCCTCCTTCAATTTCCAGGGCACCACCTATCTGACCGCCGACGAGCTGGTGCAGGTGAATCGGGAGATCCTGGCGGTAGTGGATCGGTTCATCGATCGGCTGGACGATCCGGCACATCGACCGGAAGGCTGCATGCCGGTGTCGGTAACGGCGGCCGCACATCCGCTGCCGCTGTCCAAACGCGGCAACTGACGCCCACCGATCACCGATCGATGCCGTCGATCCGGCTGCCGCCGACGGCCCCGTCATGTCGGAACCGCTCGATCTCGGCCGTGCCGAATCCGAGCTGACCGAGCACCTCGTCGGTGTCGGCTCCGGGTTCGCGACCGGTGTGCCGGGTAGGTGCGTCACCGGCGGACAACCGGAACAACGGGCCCTGCATGGCCATCGGACCGAAGTCCGGGTCGGCCACCGTGCGGATGGTGCCGAGCGCCTGGAACTGCGGATCGGCCACGATGTCGGCCGGCGTGTAGACCGGTGCGACGGCCGCTTCGGACTGCTCGAACGCCGTGGTCACCTCGACCCGGGTGTGGGCGGCGATCCAGCCACCGACCGCAGCGTCCAGTTCGTCGGCGTGCTCGGCCCGACTGCGGCCGGTGGCAAACCACGCCTGGTCGGCCAGGTCCGATCGGCCGACCAGCTGCATCACCCGGACCGCGACGCTCTGCGAGCTGGTCGACACCGCCAGCCAGTGGTCGTCGCTGGTGCGATAGATGTTGCGCGGCGCGTTGTTTCCGGACCGGTTGCCCAACCGCGGCTGAGCGGTGCCGAGCAGATCCCAGCGGGAGATCTGCGGCCCCAACATCGCCATCATGGGTTCGACAATGGCCACGTCGATCACCTGTCCCAGACCGGTCAGAGTGCGTTGGTGCAGCGCCGACATGACGGCGAAAGCTGTTGCCAGCGAAGCGATGCCGTCGGCCAGGCCGAACGGTGGGAGGGTGGGCGGACCATCCTTCTCGCCGGTGGCCGCGGCGAATCCGCTCATCGCTTCGGCCAGCGTGCCGAAGCCGGGTCGGCGGCGGTAGGGGCCGATCTGACCGAATCCGGTCACCCGGGCAAGCACCAACCCGGGGTTGTCGTCCGACAGCGTCGGATAGTCCAGGCCCCACCGTTCCAAGGTGTCCGGCCGGAAGTTCTCGATCACCACGTCGACAGTCCCGGCCAATCGCCGGAACACCTCGGCGCCGCTGGCCGAGGACAGGTCGAGTTGGATAGTCCTCTTGTTGCGGCCCAACGTCTTGGACCAGATGTTGTGACCGTCCTTCTCCGGCCCGTGGCCGCGTGCCGGGTCGGGACGGTCGGGATGCTCGACCTTGATCACCTCGGCGCCGAGGTCACCCAGGTGCATCGCCGTCATCGGGCCGGCGAACAGGGTGGAGGCGTCCACCACCCGCAGATCGGCCAGGGCACCGGTCATGTCCGCCGGCCGTTCTGGTTCGGCGTCAACCAGGCCACCCGGAACCCGATGCTGGTGGATCGGCCGAGCCCCAGGCCGGGCAGCAGGTACTTGGCGGCGAACTCCGGTTCCTGCGGTCCGCCGTCGAAGTACCATTGGGATCCGGTCGGCAGGTACGCCGAACCACCTTTCAGCATCAGGAATCGGGTCCGGCCGTCGGAGTGTTCACTCTCGGTCAAGTTCCATACCTGCGGGGTCAACCGGTCGAAATCCGCCAGCCCGGCCGCCAGCTGCCATTCGTCCTCGGTCGGCAGTCGGCCACCGACCCATCCGGCATAGGCCCTGGCGTCCGGCAGCCCCACCTCGGACACCGGCCGGGTCGGTGACGCCTCGGCCGGCCGGCGACCCACCCAGGCCGGCTGGTGCCGGCCCTTGACCACCGGTTGGTGGCCGGTGGCGACGACGAACTCGGCGAACTGCCCTTCGCTCACCTCGGTAGCGGCCACCGCAATGCCGGTGGGCAGCAGCACCTCACGGTCCAGCGTGCGCAGGTCGTGCAACCGGGGCGGCAGTGGCTTCCACTCGTCGACGAACGGTGCCCCGTCATACATTCCGGTCTCCCGGCAGCGGTACCGCACTGTCAGCGTGTACCGCCCGGCACCGACCACCACCGCCGGTACCGGCGCCGGGACCGGAACTGTTGCCGGCGGAGCGATCCGATGCGCCCGGCGATGGTGGAACTCGGCGGAGGCCGGTCGCGGCGGGGTGGCGGCGAGCCAGCTCACATCGGCCCCGATCGGTGGATGCCACAACCCGCCGATCCCACGGGCCGGGATCGTCACCTCGACGACGCCCTGCCGGACATCGACTCCTCGACCGGTCCATACGTCGTAGGCCGGCTCGTCGGTGACCAGCGGCAGCCGAACGGTGGCATCGGACTGGCCACGGTTGACCAGAGCAATCAGGTTCTCGGTCCGACTACGGAAGCTCGATCCGAAGATGCCGTCGACGATGGCCTGTTCGCCCAGGTCGATCAACGGGGTGAAGATGCCCTGCTGCAACAGATCTGACAATGCTCGTTGCACCGGCGCCATCCGTCGCAGGGTCTGGGCATCCCGGTCGTTCCAGCCGACCCAGACGCCGAACACCACCTCCCAGACCATCATCCCGATGCCGTTGAGCCAGGCCGACTGCAGTTCCACCGCATGGTCGCGGTGCCAGCGGCGGACGTGGTGCATCATGTGTCGCCGCTCGAAGTAATGCGCTCGCACCACCCCGGGGACCGGCGAATCCGCGAACCACTGGGCCCACGACATCGGATGGTCGACCAATCGGGACACCGAGATCCGGGACTCGCCCTCGACGGCTATCCCGGGTCTGGCCCATTTCAACCCGGACAACAAGTCGCCGCTACCTTCGCGCATGGTGTCCAGAAAAACGCCGTCGAAGCCGAGATCGGCCACCACATCTGCCAGCTGTTCGGCGTCGAAGCCGCGTCGGCGACTGCCGATGTCCCAGGGGTTGTAGTCGACGAACACCCTGATCCCCTCGCGCCGGAAGGCCTCGATGATGTCGCCGAGGCCCTGCACGTCGAGGTAGTAGTCCCATTGGTTGCGATCGTCGATGCCGATCACCGGGTATGCGTGCCAGAGCACGACGCCGTCCAGACCGCCGAACCGGTCATGAGCGTCGGCGATGAAGCGGTGTGGAGTGAACCGGTGGGTCTGCCAATCGTAGAGCAATTCGTCCCACAGCCATACTTGAGATACCACGAAACAGTCTGCGGCCCAGTGCATATCTGGCCGCCGGTAGAGGTCGTCGTCGTAGCTGAAGCGGCCGGCCGCCTCCTTCCGCCAGCGGGCTAGTTGCTGACGCCAGCTGGGCCACAGGGCGGGGTCATCGGGTGCGGCCAGGATCTTGGCGTCGTCCAGGATCCGCAGATCGGCGCCCGGCTGAAGTGGTACCTCGCGTGGTCGGTCCAGCGGCCGCGGCACCAGCGGGTTGAACGCTTCGTCGACCGATGCGTAGACCCCGGGCGGCTCGGATCGACCAGCGACAGCCGACACCGCCGTCTCCGGTCCGAACACCGACTCAGCGACGGCCGAGGCTTCGGTGCGGGTCAGGTACGACATGACGATTCCCTGACCATCAGCTCCGGCTCGATGTGCACCGTCCGCGGCGGGGCCGCCGGCGCTGCCATCCGCTCCAGCAACAGCTCGGCGGCCAGCCGGCCTCTGGTGCGGGCGCCCAGCGACACGCTGGTCAGCGAGGGCGAGAAGATCCTGGCGAACTGGATATCGTCGATGCCGACCACGGCCAGCGATTCGGGCACCCTGCGGCCCGCACTCAGTGCTGCCCGCATCACCCCGAGCGCGAGCAGATCGTTGGCGGCCAACACCGCATCCGGCCGGGACCTCTCGTCCAGCCCGGCCAATTCCGACCAGGCGCCCTCACCGGCGGTGACGGTGAAGCCGGCGGCTTCGACCATCGGCCCAGCACCACCGGATTCGGCGCAGGCCCGGCGATAACCGTCGAGTCTGGCCCGGCCGGGGGAGGTGTCGGTCGGCCCGTTGACGAAGGCGATCCGTCGCCGTCCGGTATCTATCAGGTGCCGGTGGGCCAGCGCGATGCCGGCGCCGGAATCGGTGCTCACCCGATCCAGTGACCCGTCCGCTCCGACATCGCCGATCACCACCACCGGGACCGGGGCGTCCCGCAACGCGGTCAGCAATTCCGGGGTGTGCTGCAACGGGCTGATGATCAGACCATCGGCGTAGCCCCGGGACAGCCCGTGCACCACAGCCAGCAGGTCGGCCGGATGATGACCGGTCGATGCCACCAGCAGTCGGGTGCCGGAACCGGACATGCCCTCTTCGACTCCCCGCATCATCTCGGTGTAGACCGGGTTGCCGACATCGTCGACGGCGAAGGCGATCTGCAACGAGGAGCCCAGTTTGAGGGCCCGGCCAGTGGCATCGGGCAGGTATCCCAGGTCGGCGGCGGCGGTCCTGACCCGCTCGACGGTGTCCGGGCGGGCCAGCTTGCCGTTGATCACCCGGGACACCGAGGCGATCGAGACGCCCGCCCGCTGCGCCACTTCCACCACGGTCGGCCGGCGGGTCATCTCGGCCGCACCCGGTCGGCGACCGCGAGGGTCCGCTCGGTCAGCTCATCGAAGGACAGCCCGCCACCGTCCGGGACCGAGCTGGACAGCCCGCCCCGCAACGGCTGCACCCAGTACGGCGGGAGGCCGGCGGCCCCGGTCATCGCGCCGAGCACCGCGCCGACGGTGGCGCCGTTCGAATCGGTGTCCCAGCCACCCATCACGGCCAGACAGATCGAGCGAGCGAAGTCGCCGGCCCCTGCGGCCAGCGCGTAGCTGACCAGCGCGGTGTTGTTCAGGCTGTGTACCCAGTGCATGCCGGGGAAAGCCGCTTCCAGCAGCGGATAGGCGTCGGCCGGCTCCGCTTCATCGGCCGCCAACCGACGGCCGAGCCGGATCGCGTCGGCCATTCGGCTGCCGGCCGGCACCACCGATGCCCCGACATCGATCACTCGGCCGATATCGGTGTCCACCAAGGCTTCCGACGCCATGGCGGCGACGAACATCGCCCCGTAGACACCGTTGCGGGTATGGCTGACGACGGCATCCCGGCAGGCCCATTCGGCGGCTCGGACGGCGTCTCGCGGATTGACCCAGCCGTAGAGATCGGTGCGGATCTGGGCGCCGATCCATTCCCGGAACGGGTTGCCGACCCTGCCGGTCTGCGGCGGGGTGAGCCCGTTCAGCAGGTTGCGGTAGGCGACCCGCTCGGCGGTGAAGGCGCGGCCGGCCGGCAGATCGAGCAGCCAGCCGTTGGCGACGTCATCGGAGTCGAAATCTGCTCCGTGTCGTTCCAACAGCCGCAGGGCCATCAGCGTGTAGTTCAGATCGTCGTCCTCGGGCGCGCCGTCGATGTTCTCCTCGAGGCTGGTGGCCCGGCTGGCCCTGTTCCACGGCCAGCGGTCGGTCACCGCCGGGTCCAGACCGACTGCGGTGAAATAGCTTCGCAGCGGCCATCGGCCGGTGGATCGCAGGATCGCTTCGATGCCCGCCCGGGGGATCTTTTCCACCGGCTTGCCGAGAACACAGCCGACCGCCCGGCCGATCCAGCCGCCACAGACCCGATCCCGGCGGTCGCCAGCTGCTGCCCCCGGTCCGGTGGATCGGCCGGCCGTGGCCGGACCGCCGATCGCCGCCCGGATGTCCGGCCAATCGCTCGGTTCGGATCCGGCCGTCGGATCCGGCAGTGCATCCAGTTCGTCCAGTAGTTGCCGCGCCAGCGTCCGTTGTTGCTCCGTACCGATCTCGGCGGAGGCACCGGCAGCCGGCGGGTCGATCGCACCGCCGGCGGCCAACCAGCGATTGCGGATGGCAGCGACCGATCGGCCCTCCTGGGCCGCCTGCCAGAGTTCGTGGCGGATCAGGTCTTCAGGCTGTACCCAGGTCACCCGGATCACCACCGACTCGCCTGCTCGGCAGCGTCGATCGCGGTCAGGGTGGTGAGCGAGGTCATAGCACTGCGGCGACGGTCGAATCCGACCTGGTCCGCGGCGAAGATCTCGGTGGCGATCGCCGCCATCTGCTGGCCGCCGGCCCGCAGGTCCAGTCGGGAGGAATCGGCAACGGTCTGCGCCCAGTCGGCCGGCACGGCCGACTCGCCACCCAACGCGCCGGCGATGGCACCGGCCATGGTGGCGATGGAGTCGGAGTCCCGGCCGTAGTTGGTCGCGCCGAGAATGCAACCGCGGACATCGCCACCGGTGACCTTCAGCAAGCCCAGAGCAACCGGCAGTTCTTCGATCGCCCGCAGTCTGCTCGGCCGGCGTGAGTCCTGGGCCGGTTCCCGGTAGTGCTCACCGACCGAGTCGAACGGCGAGATCGCCTGCCGCAGCACCGGTATCGCCGTCTGCCAGTCGGATATCGACGCAGCCGCGGCCAGTACCGCCTCGATCGCTGACCTGGTGCCGTCCTTGGCCAGGCCGACAGCGGCGGCCAACACCGAATCGACGTCGGCGCCGGGCGCCATCGCCGCCGCCACCGCTGCGGCGAACACCGCTGCCGCCTCCCGCCCGTAACTGGACTGGTGCGCACCGGCGATCTCCACCGCCTCCGCGTAGGCACCGGCCGGGTCGCCGGCATTGGCGACGCCGACCGGAGCCATGTACATCGCCGCCCCGCAGTTGACGATGTTGCCGACACCGGCTTCCCGCGGGTCGATGTGGCCGTAGTGCAGTCGGGTGACCAGCCACTTCTCGGCCAGGAAGACCCGCAGGACGGGCACCGTCTCCTTCTCCAACTCCGGGATCCAGGTCAACTTCGACATCATCATCGGCACCAGATCGGCGGCCATGTCGAAGGCGGTGAGATGCCGGCGGTGGGTGGCATAGACGTCGATCAGCAAGTTGGTCATCAAGGTGTCGTCGGTGACGTGGCCATCGCCCTTGTAGTACGGCGACATCGGTTTCGCGGTGCGCCAATCGGTCATGAAGTATTCGACGATCCCCTCGACGTGCCCGCGGTAGCGCTCCACGATCTCCTCGGCACTGCGGCCCTCGGTGGCGCCGCCAATGGCATCGCCGACAGCAGCCGCCATCAACGCGCCGATGGCCTTGTCCTGCAATGTGTTCACAGTCTCTTCCTTCGGTGTTGCTCGCCGCAGGGTTGCTCGTCGCCGCTGGCGCGGGTTCGCCGGCGGTCGCCGGTGTGGTGGTCGACGGAGGCGGTCAGCCGTTCAGCTGGGTCCATCCATCGGTCAGTCGCTTGGCCAACGCGGCGGAGTCGATCTTGCCGGCCAGGAATTCCTGGTACGCCGGGGTGGCGATCTTGGTCTTCCAGTCCGGGAACTTGTCGGCCTTGTTCCACGGCGCGTCGACCAGCTGCGCGGAGGAATCCAGGATCGCGTCCCAGCCGTGCTTGCTGCCGAGGGCGGTTTTGACGACGGCGGCGGCCGACGTGGTGACCGGGATCAATGCGTCACCCTCGGCGATCTTGGCCAGGTTCTGTGCCTGCGTGAAGTACGCGATGAACTTCATCGCCTGCGCGGGATACTTGCTCTGCCGGGCGACGCTGAGCGTTTGCGGGTTGGATGCCTGGTGCTGGTTGGTGCCTTTCAGCAGCGGCAACATCGTCCAGTTGAATCCCTTCGGTGCCTTCTCGTCGATCTGGGTGGCGACGTAGTTCCCAGCCATCACCATCGCGTACTTGCCGCCGAAGAAGCCGGGCAGCACATCGGTTCCGGACAGCGAGATCGAGTCGGACGCCATGCTCTTGTCCTTCAACATGGCCATCACCCGATTGGGCACAGCCATCTCCTTGTCGCCGACGGCGATGGTCGGTGCCTTCTCATCCCCGGAGAAGAAGGTGCCCTCGAAGGCCAGCCCGGTCGACTGCAGGCCGGCGGTGGGCGACTTGAGTCCCCAGGCGAACCCGGTGGTGCCGCTGGCGGTCAGCTTCTTGGCATTGGTCGCCAGGTCATCCCAGCTCCACGGCGCCGCCGCCGTCGGCGGGGTGATGCCGGCCTTGCCGAGTAGGTCGGTGTTGACGAAGGCGGCGTAGACCTGAGCGATCGTCGGTACTCCGGTGATCTTGCCGTCGTAGGTCACCGACTTCCAGACCGATTCCGGCACATCGGCTTTCAGCTCGGCCGGGATCGATGAGGTCAGGTCGGCGAGGTAGCCCTGGCGACTGAATCCGGCGATGTCGGCGGATTCGTCGTGGATGATGTCCGGCGCGGAGTTGCCGGCGAACTTGGTGACCAGGTTGTCGTGCACGGTGTTCGGATCGACCTTCTGGTACTTCACCTGGATGTCCGGATTGGCGGCATTCCAGGAGTCGACGATGGCCTGGGTGGCCTTCACCGTCGGATCTTGGAACGCATAGCTGGCGTAGCTCAGGGTGACCTTCTCGCCCGGGGCTTGTGAGCTGGTAACGGAGCCGCCGCCGGCGGAGCCGCCGCTGTTGTTGACACAGCCGGCGAGCAGTACCGAGCAGCCGATGGTGGCGGCCAGGATGGCGAGTGGACGTTTCATGATGGTCCTTTCAGGTGGCGGACGGGGGTGGCGGTGGGTGGGGGGAAGGGCGAGGTTTCGGGTGGTCTGTCATCCCTTGACCGAGCCGGAGAGCATGCCGGACACCAGCTTTCGCTGGATGATGCCGAAGATGATCAGGCTGGGAAGGGTGGTCAACAGGGCGGTGGCGGCCAGCGGCCCGAGGTTCACCGAGCCCTCGGCGCCGACGTAACGGGCCAGCAGCAGGGGTGCGGTCTGTTTCGCCGGGTCGGTGATGATCACCAGCGCGAAGAAGAACTCGTTCCAGGCCGAGATGAAGGCGAACATCGAGGTCGCCACCAGGCCGGGCAGCAACAGCGGGAAGATCACCCGACGGAGGATCTCGAACTTCGACGCACCGTCGGTGGCGGCGGCTTCCTCCAGATCGCGCGGTATCGCCGATACGTATCCCTGCAACATCCACAGGGTGAACGGCAGTGCCCACACCACGTAGATCAGCACCAGGCCGGTCAAGGTGTTCAGCAGGCCGAGGTTGCGCAACACAATGAACACCGGGATGACGATCAGCACGAACGGAAACACCTGGCTGACCAGGATCCAGCCGACCGTCACCGTCCGGATCACGCTGCGGTAGCGGGCCAGTGCGTAGGCGGCCGGCAGCGCGATCAGCGTGGTGATGACCGCCGTCGCCACCGCCACCACCAGCGAGTTGAGCAATGACGAACCGAGTTCGGAGTTCTCCAGAGCAGTGCGGAAACTCGACAGTGTCCAGTCCTGCGGAAACACCGTCGGGGTCAGCGACGTCAGCTCCTGCGGCGACTTGAAGGCGGTGGAGAACAGCCACAGCAGTGGGAAGCCCAGGAACACGATGTAGGCGGCCAGCGCGCAGTACTGGGCGACCCTGGTGGCCGGCTTCGTGCGCATCAGGTGGACTCCTTCATCTGCCGCCACAGGTACACCCCGAGGATGGCCATGATCACCACCACCATGGCGTTGCCGAGCGCGGCGGCGTAGCCGAACTCGCCGCTGCCGAAGGCGCTCTGGTAGGCGAACAACATCGGCAACATGGTCCGGCCGCCCGGTCCGCCGGCGGTCAGCACGTAGACCAGGCCGAAGGAGTTGAAGTTCCAGACGAAGTCGAGCGAGGTGATTGCGATGATCACCGGTCTGAGCGCGGGCAGGGTGACGGCTCGGAAGCGTTGCCAACTGCTGGCGCCGTCCAGCGCAGCTGCCTCGTGCAGATCGCCCGGGGTGCTCTGCAGTCCGGCCAGTAGGGCGATGGTCGTCTGCGGCATGCCGGCCCAGACTCCGACCACCACCACCGCCGGCAGCGCCAGGCTGAAGCTGCCGAGCCAATTGATGTTGGTGTCGGTCAGGTGCAGACCGCGGAGGGCGGCATTGAGGATGCCGGCGTCCGGCAGGTAGATCAGCTTCCACAGGATGGCCACGACCACCGACGGCATCGCCCACGGCACCAACGCCAACGGCCGGACCAGCCATTGCAGTCGCAGACCGGCGTTCAGCAGCAGGGCCAACCCGAGGCTGAGCAGGAACTGGAGCACGGTGACGCTGACCGCCCAGATCAGACCGATCTTGAACGAGTTCCAGAACAGGCTGTCGTGCAGCAGCCGCTGGTAGTTGGCGATGCCGTTGAAGGCGAACTGGACCTCGAAGCCGGCTTCGGCGTCGGTGAATCCGAGCCAGATCCCATTCAGCAGCGGATACACACTGAAGGCGATCACCGGCACCAGGCTGGGGATGAGCAGCAACCACATGGGTCGCTGGGTCGGCCTTTTGACCCGTTTGACCTGGACCGGCGCCGGGGCCGTCGCGACCGCCATCTCGCTCCTCGTTCGTCGCTGAACAGGACTGTAATCTGACCGTCTGGCCAAACTGTAAACGTTTACAGTTCGTCGGCCATAATTTCCTACCAACAATCGCCAAGTCAAGAATCCCGAGAGATTCGTCGTCCGGACGGTGGCTGTCGACGAACAGCCGGGTCAGCCGCGATCAGCTGGTGAGAGCGCCGAGCAGCCAGATCCCGATCATCACCACTCCGGCCGAGAACTCGATCAGCATCGACAGGGCCACCCCGTTGAGTGCGGCTCTGGTCGACGTCCAGGCAGCCTGACGGCTGTGCAGCCGCTGCAATTCGGCCAGATAGATGCCCAACACGAATCCGATCGGCGCGCCGATGATCGGGATCACGAACAGGCCGACGATGCCTACCCCGGCGGCGAACACCATCGAGCGAGTTGCTGTCCCGGCCACGGCGGTCCGTCTGGCCGGGACCACATACTTGAGGACGGTGCCGGCGACGAACACCAGCGCGATCACGGTGAAATAAGTCCAGTGACCGACCGAACCTCCGTCGCCGATCGTCCACCACAGTGCGCCGGCCAGTACCAGCAACAGGCCGGGCACGACCGGCACCACCACGCCGGCCAGTCCGACCAGCATCAGTACACCGACCAGCAGTTCTTCGGTTGTCGTCACCCCCGAACCGTATGCCGCGTCGGCGTCGTGCGATTCCGACTCCATGGTGCACATGCGTCTGTGCGGGCGTTCCACCGGGCGAACCCGGTTGTCGGACAAACTCGGTGGCCGGCGGCTCCTAGACTCCGGCCATGGCCATCGCAACCTTCAAGGATTTCTGCATCGACGCGGTCGACACCGAGCGGATCGGCCGGTTCTACGGCGAGCTGCTCGGTTTGGAGTTCCATCGCAAGGACGGCCCGGACAGCTACCTCACCGGGCCCACCACGCAGCACACGATCTGGATCAACCACGTCGCCGAGCCGCACTCGGCGAAGAATCGGATGCATCTGGACCTGAACGTGACGTCGATCGATCAGGCGGTCGCACATGGTGCGACAGTGCTGGACGAACTGGACCGCTGGACAGTGCTCGCCGATCCGGAGGGCGGCGAGTTCTGTGTGTTCGTCCGGGAGCAGATGCCGGAGAACAGACTGTACGAGATCGCTCTGGACACCATCGACCCGAATGCCCAGGCCCGTTGGTGGGCCGAGCTGCTCGGAGCGTCGGTGCAGCACGACGAGGAAGGCGGTTACTCCTGGATCGAACCGATCCCCGGTGCGCCGCTGGATGCCATCACCTTCGCTCAGGTGCCCGAGCCGAAGACGGTGAAGAACCGGGTACACATTGACGTGCTGGTCGACGATCCAGCCGACCTGGTCGGCGCCACCGTGCTGCGCGCGAAGGATGCCGAGATCGGCTGGCACGTGATGGCCGATCCGGAGGGCAATGAGTTCTGCGCCTTCACCCCGAACTGATCGGGTCGACGGCAGCCGCCGGTCGACCCTCGAGTCCGGCGCGCCGGGCCGCGGACCGTCCCACCGACCCGGGGCTCGGTGACCGGATACTGAAGGCGTGTCATCCCCGTCATCCGTCCGCAGCCGGACCAGGGTTCGGCGGCGGCCCCACCGGCGCCTCTCGATCGCCCTCGCGGTGCTGCTGATCGGTGCGCTGATCGCCGGCTGCACATCGCAGCAGCCGGCCGATCAGGTGCCGAACCCACAGACCGAACTGAACCAGATCATCGCCCATCTGCAGGCCGGCGAGTTGGACCAGGCGGCCGCCATGACGTCCAACCCCGGCAGTTCCGGACAGACGCTCACCGCGGTGATGCACGACCTGGTACCGACGGACCTGCGGATCGCGCCCGGTGGCTGGAACCGGACCGCCCAGGACGCCGCCGGGGTCACGGTCAGCTATTCCTGGCAACTTCCCGACGCCGGCATCTGGAAATACGACGCCAGCTGGACCTGGCACCGCACCGGCTCCGGCGCGCGAGCCAGGTGGCTGCTGGACTGGGCGCCCAGCGTCGTGCATCCGGGGCTCGGTGCTCAGCAGACGCTGGCCGTCCGGACCGCCGCCGCCGATGCCGGAAGCCTGGTGGATCGGAACAATCAGCAGCTGGTGTCGCCGGTGACGGTGTTCGCCGTCCAGGCCGATCCGAAGAAGATCACCGACCCGGCGGCGACCGCGGCGAAGTTGGTGCCACTGCTCAAGCCTTACGACTCGACATTGACCACTGCCGCCATCGTCGACGGTATCGCCAAGGCCGACAAATCGGTCGGCTACACGGTGATCAACATGCGGCAGGCCGAGTTCGAGCGGGTCCAGCAGCAACTTGCCGGCATCAGCGGCCTTACCTTCCCCTCGCAGGTCCGCAACCTCGGACCGACCAAAGACTTCGCCCGGGCGCTACTCGGTCAGGTCGAGCCGGTGGCGCAACGACTGACCCAGGGATCGTCCGGGTGGAGCATCGTCTCGGTCGACTCCACCGGTGCCGAGGTGAAGACGCTGGAGACCAAGGCGCCGACGGCCGGCGCGAAGATCATCCTGACCATCGACCTGAAGGTGCAGCTGGCGGCCGAGAAGGCCCTGCAGGCGATCGGAGAACCGGCGGTGCTGGTCGCGATCCAGCCGTCCACCGGGGAGATCTTGGCCGTCGCTCAGAATGCCCCGGCGAACGTGCAAGGATCCATCGCCCTGACCGGGCAATATCCGCCGGGCTCGTCGTTCAAGGTGGTCACCGCCACCGCGGCCGTCGACCACCAGCTGGCGGGCCCCACCACGGAGGTGCACTGTCCGGGCGAGTGGACGGTCGACAACCGGCCGATCCGCAACGAGGGCTTCGAACTCGGGGACGTGCCGCTCAGCCTGGCATTCGCGAAGTCCTGCAACACCACGTTCGCCCAGTTGGCCAGTCAGCTGCCGAACGATGCACTGACCGCCGCCGCCAAGCAGTACGGCATCGGGCTGGACTTCGTCATCCCGGGCATCACCACACTGACCGGCAAGGTGCCGGTGGCCGATTCCCGGGTGCAGCGGGCGGAAGACGGGTTCGGGCAGGGAGTGGTGCTGGTGACGCCGTTCTCGGCGGCCCTGATGGCAGCGACCGCGGCCACCGGCAACATGCCGATCCCGACGTTGATCCGCGGTCAGAAGACGACGGTCGACCAGCCGGCGCCGGCCCGTAGCGCCGCCGCCAGGTCCGCCCTGAAGACGTTGATGCGGGGAGTGGTCACCGAGGGCACCGCGATGAATCTGCAGAACGTCGGTGAGGTGTCGGCGAAGACCGGAACCGCTGAGTTCACCGATGCCAAGGGCGACATCCATGCACACGCCTGGACCGTCGGCTTCCGCGGCGACCTGGCGTTCAGCGCGCTGATCGTCGGCGGCGACAACTCCAAGCGCACCAATGTGGTCGTCGAGAAATTTTTGGCGCAGCTGCCGGCCCGCTGAGCGGCTCGGTCGTAGAGACTGGCGGCTGGTCACCAGCGCCCCGGATCGCGGTGGTGGCCGCTGATTCACCGACGATGCAATGGGCGGTCCTGAGATGAGTGAGCAGCCGATCACCGGACTGCAGTTCGATCTGGGCGGCGACCAGCTCGGAGATCCGCGGTCCATCGAGGCGGCCGCGACGGCCGCCGAGCATGACGGCTACGACGGACTGCAGGTGCCGGAGACCCGCAACGACCCGTTCATCGCGCTCACCCTCGCGGCCCGCGGATCCCGGCGGATCGCGCTGGGCACCGGCATCGCCGTCGCGTTCGCGCGGAACCCGATGTCCACCGCGATGCTGGCCAACGACCTGCAGACCGTCTCCGATGGCCGGTTCCAGCTGGGCCTGGGATCCCAGGTGCAGGCGCACATCGAGAAGCGGTTCTCGATGCCTTGGTCGAAACCGGCCGCGCGGATGCGTGAGTTCATCGCGGCCATCCGGGCGATCTGGGACAGCTGGGACACCGGCGACCGGCCGCAGTTCCGTGGCGAGTTCTACACCCACACGCTGATGTCGCCGTTCTTCGATCCCGGCCCGAACCCCCACGGCCACCCGCCGATCTCGCTCGCCGCCGTCGGCGAGTTGATGACCGAGGTGGCCGGCGAGGTGGCCGACGGCTGTCTGTGCCACAGCCTGACCACCCGCCGCTACCTGGCCGAGGTGACGGTGCCGGCGCTGCGCCGCGGTCGGGCGACCGCCGGCCGGGACGACGTCGACCTCGGGATCGCGCTGGCACCCTTCGTGGTGCTGGGCGGCAATCAGCAGGAGCTGGATGTGGCGATCCTCGCCACCCGCAAGAGGATCGCCTTCTATGCCTCCACCCCGGCCTACCGGAAGGTCCTGGATCTGCACGGCTGGGCGGGTCTGCACGACGAGCTCTATGCCGGCTCGCGCCGCGGTGACTGGGATCGAATGGCAACCCTGGTGACGGACGAGATGCTCGACGAGTTCGCGGTGGTCGGTACGCCGGCCGAGGTCGCCGAGCAGTTGTTCGCGCGCTACGGCGGGGTCGCCTCGCGGCTGTCCTTCAACGCCCCCTACGCCGTGAGCCCGGAGACCTGGCGCGACCTGCTCGGCGAGTTGCAGCGGGTGCGGGGCCACTGAGCAAAGCACTAAGTCTCTCACCCGGTGAGGTAGCGGGTGAGGGTCGGCCCGAACATCGCGACCAGCCGATCCGGCGGCAGCTGCGCCAGCGGCGCGAGTTTCAGCACGTACCTGCACAGCCCGATGCCCAGCGTCTGACTGGCCACCGCCACCGCGCGCTCGGCCACCTCCGTTGCGGTGCCGTCAGGATGCAGCCGGGCGATGGCCGGCACCAGCTGCTCGGTGAAGATCGCCTGCATGCGGTGAGCAGCAAGCTCGTTCGTGGCGGCTGCCCGCAGCAATAGTCGGAACGACGGTTCGGAATCCCAGACGTCCACGAAGTGACCGATCAGACGATCGCCGACCGCTGTCCGTGGCACCTCGTGCAAGTCCGGCAGCTGCAGGTCGAAATCCGCCGCCGCGGCGAACAGGCCGTCCTTGCTGCCGTAGTAGCGCATCACCAGCGAGGGATCCGCCTTGGCCTGCGCTGCCACGCTTCTGATCGTGGTGCGGTCGAAACCGACATCGGCGAACTGCGTTCGCGCCGCACGGAGAATCGCATCGCGGGTGGGATCGGAACGCCTGGGTCGCTCGGCCATCACCGCACTCTACATCAACACGCGTTGACATTGGCGGTCGATCCCTCTACCTTCGGAGTGGTCGTAGTTTGCCAACAATCGTTGACAGGAGTGACGTCATGCAGACATCCGTTCTCGTCGTCGGTGCCGGCCCGGTCGGACTGGCGGCGGCCGGCGTCCTGCTGAAAGCGGGTGTCGCGGTCACCGTCATCGACGACCAGGCCGCCGGAGCCAACACGTCCCGGGCAGCCGTCATCCATCCCCGGACGTTGGAGGTACTCGAGACGATCGGCGTCACTGATGAGTTGGAAGCCCGCGGGCTGCCGATCGAGCGGTTCACCGTCCGGGATCGGGATCGAGCATTGATGCCGATCGAGTTCGGCCGGCTGCCCAGCCGGTACCAGCACATCCTGATGTTGCCGCAGTCCGTGACCGAGCAGGTGCTCCGCGAAAAGTTGGCAGACTGGGGTGGTCGGGTCGAACGTCCCCGACAACTGTTGTCGCTCAGGCAGTCTCCGGATGACGTCACCGCGACTCTCGCTGATGGAGCCGAGGTGACTGCGGACTGGGTGATCGGCGCCGACGGCATGCACAGCACCGTCCGCACGGCCGCCGGCATCGACTCGGGCACGGACCCAAGTGGTGACGGCGGTGAAACATTCGTCCTCGCCGACATCGAAGCAACGGGTGGGCTTTCCCGGACCGAGGTGACCCTCTACTTCTCCCGCGCGGGCATGGTGGTGGCGGCACCCCTGCCGGGCGGGAGCTTTCGCATCGTCGCGGCGGTCACCGATCCGCCGGCCACGGCGACCATGGCAGACATCCAGGAGCTGCTCGACCAGCGGGGCCCGCAGGCAGCGCGCGCGAGGGTGACAGCGCTGTTGTGGACCTCCAGATTCCGGATCCACCACCGAGTTGCCCGGACCCTGCGCGCGGGTCGGGTGCTCCTCGCGGGCGACGCCGCCCACGTTCACAGCCCGGCCGGGGGACAGGGGATGAATCTCGGAATCCGCGACGGTGTCGCGGTTGCCGAGGCTCTCGCCGGTCTCGACCCGTCCTCCGGCGACACCTCAGCACTGGATGCCTACGCCGTCCGGCACCGACAGCTGGCCGTCTCAGTGGTCGGCCTTGCCCGGCGGCTCACCAGGATGGCCACCGTGCCGGCACCGGTCCGGCCGATCCGGAACACCGTGCTCCGAACCGCTTCTCACCTGCCCTCCGTCGGGCGATCGCTCGCCCGTCAACTGGCAGGTCTGACCGACAGCTGATCCACCCAGCGGCGAGCTTGCGCCGGGATCGGGCAGTAATCTCGCTGTCATGACGTCCGCAGTTCGCCGCGCTCCGATCGTTCCCGGCACCATCGGGCCACCGCGCGCCGTTCCCGCCGGCATTACCCGACCCGAGTACGTCGGCCGGGCCGCCCCTCGACGTGACCCCGGTAGCTGGGTGCAGAATGCCGAGACGATCGAGAAGATGCGGATCGCCGGCCGGCTGGCAGCCGGGGCGATGACCGAAGCCGGTCGAGCAGTCGTGCCCGGCGTGACCACCGACCGGCTGGACCAGATCGTGCACGAGTTTCTGTGCGATCACCGCGCCTACCCGTCCACCCTGGGTTATCGCGGATTCCCGAAGTCGTGCTGTACGTCGCTGAACGAGGTGATCTGCCACGGCATCCCGGACTCGACGGTGGTGCAGGACGGCGACATCGTGAAGATCGACGTCACGGCTTTCGTCGACGGAGTGCACGGCGACAACTGCGCGACCTATCTGGCCGGCGACGTCGCCGACGATGTCCGGCAGTTGGTCGAGCACACGGAGCAGGCGCTGAACCGGGCGATCAAGGCGGTGGCGCCTGGCCGGCAGCTCAACGTGGTGGGTCGGGTGATCGAGTCCTACGGCAAACGGTTCGGTCACGGGGTGGTCCGGGACTACACCGGCCACGGCATCGGCCGCACCTTCCACTCCGGGTTGGTGGTTCTGCACTACGACGACCCGAAGGTGACGACGGTGCTGGAACCGGGGATGACGTTCACCATCGAGCCGATGATCACCCTCGGCGGTATCGACTGGGATCTCTGGTCGGACGACTGGACCGTCACCAGCAAGGACAAATCCTGGTGCGCGCAGTTCGAACAGACGCTGCTGGTGACCGAATCCGGCGTCGAGGTGCTGACCGTCCCGTAGCGGTCAGCCGCCGAACACGCTCCAGGCCCGCCGACCCCAGGACTGCACGGTCTCGCCGGCCCTGGCCCCGGCCGCCGCCGCATGCCGGGCGACGGTACCGGCGGCCCGCTGCAGCTCATCGAGGACGCCGGCTGCCTTCGCCTGCGCGACCGAGAACGCCGCGTCGACGGTGTCGATGCTGACCCTGCTGGCCAGGTCGACGCCGGCCTTGGCGGCTGCCGCTCTGGCCGCGGGGCTGTCCAGGTCGGGTGCGACGAACTGTTCCGGCCGGATGCCGGCGTCCCGATCGGCGTACTGACGCTGCTGTGCGGTGAGTGGGCCGGCCGATGCCGCCGCGCCGGCCAGCACCGTCTCGTCGGCCGTCACCGCGTTGCCGGTCAGTACCGGTGCCACCAGCGGCAGGTAGCCGACGGAATGGCCGGCTCGGTTCGGGTGATAGGACTCGGTGATCGGCCAGGACAACCCGTTGAGCCATTCGGGACTGTCGCACACTGCATGTCCGAGGAAGGACGACGTCGGATCGACCACCGCGAAGCCGGCGGCGCCGGCGGCGGCCGCGATGGTGCCGTCGAGCAGATCGGCGGTGGCATTGAGTCTGGATTCTTCGGCGGGGGAGAACCAGGTACCGGCGTTGCAGTCCTCGCCGTTGAACACGTGCGGATAGCCGACCACCACCACCGTCGCCTGCGGCGAGCGTTCCCGGATCTGCCCGTACAGGTCGGCCAGCCGGCCGGGCAGCGCGCCGGTGATGACCGCCTGCGAGCCGTCGATCGCCGTGTTGCAATCACTCATCCAGCCGGGCTTGGCGCACTCGGTCAGCACGTCGGCGAATCCGGCATCGTTGCCGCCCACCGACACGCTGACGTATCGGGTGTCGGTGCTCAACGCGTCCAGCTGGCCCGCTGTCACATCGGCCACTCTGGCTCCGGAGCAGGCCCGCAGGTTGAGATCCAGACCGGTCCCTGCCGCGATCAACGACGGATAGGCATAGACCGAACGCTGGCAGTCGGTGCCGTCGTCGAGGAAGCTGCCGGTGCCGACTCCGGAGGAGTAGGAATCGCCCAAGGCGACGTAGCCGGTGCCGGCCGCGGATGCCGTAGTGGCGACGGCCACCGCGGCGCCACCGGCCAGTGCCAGCACTGCCAGCAGCGCGCGAGTCTTCGGCATGTCTCTCCTCGGTTCGGCTGACCGGAGTATCTCAGGACGGGCCGACAATTGCCCGTCGACCGATGATGGTCGACTCGACGGAACTGCCGAACCGGCAGCAGCAGACCGCCGCGAACCGCCGCTGAACCGCCGCCGAAACGCCGCGGGACCGTCCTTGAACCGCCACCGAACGGTCGCTGAACCATTGACCGATGTGCGGGAGATCGCTAGGTTCTTGCGCAGGTAATCGTTTTCTCGTTCATCACAGCTGGTCAGGCCGCCGATTTCGGACGGCCGGCCGCCGTACCCGCCGCCATTGCCGCCGGAAGGGAAATCCCGATGTCTGAGTCACCCACCACCCGCCGTTCGCTGCGTCATTCCGCCCCGCGCTCCACTCTGCCCAGGGCGCGCCGGATACCCGCCATCGCGCTGATCGGCGCCCTCACCGTCACCGGTTTGACCACCGGCGCCGGTGTGGCCCAGGCGACCGACGCTCATACCCCGGCGGTGATGGTCGCCAAGATGACCGGGCGGGACTCGGTCTCGGCCACCGACACCAAATGGGCCGTCACCGGAACCGACCTGGGAATCTCCTGGGACAATGGATCCGGCCAGACCCTGACGCTGTTCGGGGACACCTTCGGCAAGTGGACCGGACCCGGCGGCGGTGGCGACGACTGGCGGTCGAACGTGCTGCTGCGCAGCGACGACAAGGACCTGTCCGACGGCGTCAGCTACGTCTCGGCGCCGCAGGACCGGGCCGGGCACGCCAAGGAACTCATCCCGTCGAAGAAGACCGAGGGTGTCGAGGTGACGACGATCCCGACCGCGGCGATCAGCGTCGGGCCCCGGCAGTACATGGCGTTCATGTCGGTCAAGCACTGGGGCCTGCCCGGTCAGTGGGACACCAGCTTCAACAAGTTCGCCTACTCCGACGACAACGGCGAGAACTGGTCGACGATGAACACCCCGCAGTGGACCAACAATGCTGCGGGCACCGACGGATTCCAGATGGTGGCCTTCGTCAAGTCCGGTGGCTACGTCTATATGTACGGCACGCCGAACGGCCGGTTCGGCCCGGCCAGGGTGGCCAGGGTGCCGCAGGCCATGATGCTCACCCAGCGCGCGTGGCGGTACTGGGACGGCAAACGCTGGGGCACTGATGAGGCCAAGGCCGCGCCCATCGTGCCGGCGAACGTTTCCGAATTGTCGGTGCAGTACAACGACTACACCCGCTCGTTCCAGATGATGTACCTGCAGGACAGCGATGTCGTGTTGCGGCAGTCGACGAGCCCGGAAGGTCCGTGGAGCACGCCGCAGGTGGTCGTCAGCTCCGACGATTATCCCGGCCTGTACGGCGGTTTCATGGATCCACGATCTGCCGGTCCGAACCTGTACTTTGCGCTCAGCCAGTGGGATCCGTACAACACCTTCCTGATGCGGATCACCCTGGACCGGACCGGAAAGATCGTGAACCCCAACCTGATCGGTGACGAAGGCTGGGAACGGCAGCAGACGTCCGGCGTGGCGGATCCGTGGAAGTGCTTCGGTACCTGCGGCACCGACGCCAACTACACCTGGGCCTACTCCGGGGATCACAACGGCTGGGTCCGCAACGATCACGGCTGGAACGCTCAGCAGCAGAACGTCCGGGTACAGCCGAACACCGACTATGTCTTCACCGGCTGGATCCGGACCTCGGACAACAGCGACAACGGCTACATCGGCGTCCGAACGCCATCCCAGCAGATCCTGTCCGAACGCAACTTCAAGAACATCGCCAACTGGACCAGATATCAGATCCCGTTCAACTCCGGCGATCGGACGTCGATCCAGGTGTACGCCGGCATCTGGACCGACAACGGCGACATGTGGCTGCAGACCGACAACTTCTCGATCGTCAAGGCCGACGAACCGACCCCGCCGGCCGACGGTGTCTCGCTCACCGTCAGCGCGGCCAGCCAGTGCCAGAAACGTGATGCGGCACTACAGGTCCGGGCCACGAACAACACCGAGGACCGGGTGGACATCACCATCGTCACCCCGCTGGGCTCGACCATCGCGAAGAAGGTGAAGTCCGGCGGCATTGTCGCCGACCAGTTCGATCCGAAGCGGGATCGACACCACCTGGCCGCCGGCTCGGTGACCGTCACCGGTTCGGCGCAATGGCACGGTCGGACGATCAGCCAGAGCTATCAGCTGTCCTACGACGAGGTCAACTGCTGAGTGGCCGCGAACGAACGGTAGCCGGCTTCGACCCTGTGCTGCAGAACGTCTGGGTGCAGGATCAGCGGTTTCCGGCAACCCCGAGCATGGTTGGGCTGGTCAATGCGGCCGCCGCCGGCTGCACGCTGATCGGGCTGACCGGCCGCAACGACAATCAGAAGGCGGCCACCCTCGGCAACCTGGCCAAGGTGGGCTATCGCGGATTCACCGCAAAGAACTACTTCACCAAGTGGACCGGTGTCGGGATGAGTCAGCAGCCGTCGTACATCAGCTGCGCCGCCGCGAAGTGCACCACCATCGAGTACAAGTCGCAGACCCGCAAATATGTGTAGAGCGGGGCGGGCGGCGGCTACCCGGTGGTGGCCAACTTCGGCGACCAGTTCAGCGATCTGATCGGCGGGCATGCGCTGGCGCCCATCAAGCTGCCCAATCCGACCTACTATCTGCCCTGATCGGGCTAGGAGTCCTGACCGGGATCGGGCAACTGCAGCAGGGCGTTTTCCACCAGCTCCGGCAGCGCCGGATGGATCCAGTACTGACCACGGGCCATCCGGTGCGCCGTCAGGCCGAACGACATCGCCTGGATCAATGGCTGGACGATGGTGGCTGCCTCCGGTCCGATGATGTGCGCCCCCAACAGCTTTCCGGTGGATTTCTCGGCCAGTAGCTTGACGAAACCGGTGGTGTCCTCCCGGGCCCAGCCGGCAGCAATGCCCGCATAGTCCTGGCGGGCGACGACGAACTCCAGGCCCTGCTCGGCGGCCTGCTGCTCGGTGAGGCCGACGGTGGCGATCTGCGGCTCGGTGAATACGGCCGCCGGCACGAATCGGTGATCGGCCTCGATCGGGTTGTCGGGATGCAGCACATTGTGAAACACCACCCGGCCTTCGTGGTTGGCCACGTGCTTGAGCGGATAGTGGGTGCTGATGTCGCCGAGGGCCCAGATGCCGTCCACCGACGTGCGTTGCTGCGCGTCGACGACCACCCGGCCGTCGTCATCCAGCTCGACGCCGGTGGCCGCCACCCCCAGTTCGTCTCCGTTCGGGATCCGCCCGGTGGCTATCAGCAGAACGTCCACTTCCAGGTTCGACGGACCGTCCGGTCCGGAAAGCTCAATGGTCACACCGGATCCGGCGGGCGCGACACCGGAGACGGTGGTCTTGGTCAGCAGCGGATATCGCCGGGCAGCGGCCGCGGTGAACGCCTCGGAAATGTCGGTGTCGTGCTGGGTCAGCAACCGATCGCCGCGGATCACCTGCGTCACCGACGATCCGAAAGAGGCGAACACATGGGCGAATTCGGCGGCGACGTAGCCACCGCCGATGATGGCGATCCGTCGCGGTAGTTCCCCGATCCGCATCACGGTGTCCGAGGTGTGCACCGTGACGGTGTCCGCGCCGGGAATCGGCGGCAGGAGCGCCCGGGAGCCGGCGGCCAGGATCCAGCGATCAGCGGTGATCGTCTCGGTGCCGTCCGGGAGGGCTATCTCCATCGTCTTGTGAGCGATGAACCGGCCGCGACCCGGGTACACGGTGATATTCGGGTTCTCCTCGCCCGACCGGTAGGCCCGACCGCCAGCCTCGATCGCATCGATCCGGCTGAAGATCCGGTCCCGCATTCCCGGCCAGTCGACCGACTCGACAGCGGCCGTCACGCCGAGGGCATTGGCATGGACGACGCCGGATGCCAGATCCGCCGGATGGACGAACATCTTGGTCGGGATGCAGCCGACATTCAGGCAGGTGCCGCCGAACTTGCCGTCCTCGACGATGGCGATGTCAAGATCCTGGTAACCCTCCGGGATGCTGTTGCCGGATCCGGTACCGATGATCACCAGATCGTGGTGCGCCATATGTCGTCCGTTCAGTCGTTCAAGGCGGCTGCGGGCTCGGACGGCGGTCCGAAGTCGGCAGTTACTGCTGGAAGGTGCCCTGCAGGATCGCTCTGGCCAAGGTGTGGAACGCCAGGTTGAACGACACCACGGCCGCAGTTGTTCCGCCATCGACATCCAGTGCGTCGACGTCAACAGCATGGACGACGAAGAAGTAGCGATGCGGTACGTCACCCTCGGGCGGCGCGGCTCCGTCGTAGCGCTGCTGGGAGTAGTCATTGCGGACGTGGAATGCGCCGGCCGGCAGTGTGTCATCGCTGCTACCGGCGCCGGCGGCGAGTTCGGTCACCGATGCCGGGACGTTCACAGCGACCCAGTGCCAGAAGCCGGACGGGGTGGGCGCATCCGGGTCGAAACAGCTGACGACGTATGACTTGGTTCCGTCCGGCGCGCCCGACCAGGCAAGGGCCGGTGAGACGTTCTCGCCACCGGCCGAGTCGTGCACCTGCAGGGTGGGCAAGGACTGTCCTTCGGCGAAGTCCGGACTGGTCAGCTGGAAGCTGCCGACCGACGGCAGTGCGTCGTACGGATGCGGGGCGGTCGGCCGGTCAAGACTCACGGAACACTCCTCGGGTCGGGTTGCGGTACTCGACCCGACGCTACGCCAGAGCCTTCAGACGCGGATGACGATCTCGACGTGCGGCACCATCAGGAAACCGTCCGACGCCGCTGCCCAGTCCCGCCAGGCACGGGAGATCTGTTGCAGTTCTTCCGAACTGGCCGCACCGGAGTCGACGGCCTGGGCGGCGAAGTCCGACTGCAGGACCCGGTCGGCCCACATCAGTCCCCAACCGTGTCGTTCCTCGGGCGTGCTGTAGCTCCAGATACTGGCCGAGACGGTGATATCGGTGAAGCCGGCCCGCCGTGCCCAGTGCAGCATCCGGCGCCCGGCGTCGGGTTCGCCCCCGTTGTGGCGGGCGATGCTGCGGTACAGATCCAACCATCGATCCAGCGGCGGTGAGTCCGGGAACCAGGTGAATGCCTGGTAGTCGGCGTCTCTCGCGGCGACCAGCCCGCCCGGCTTGCTGACCCGGCCCATCTCGCGCAACGCCTGCACCGGATCGCCGACATGCTGCAGCACCTGGTGGGCGTGCACCACGTCGAAGCTGTCGTCGGCGAAGTCCATTCGATGGACGTCGGTGACGACGAAGTCGACGGTGTTCAGTTCGCGGGTGGCTATCTCCGCTCTGGTCAGCTGCAGCGCGGTCTCGGTGGGCTCGACCGCCGTCACCCGCCCCGGTGCGACCAAATCCGCCAGGTCAGCGGTGATCGTCCCGGACCGCTGCCGACGTCCAGCAGGTCGAATCCCGGTTTCAGCTTCGGCAGCAGGTAACCTGCCGAATTTGCGGCAGTGCGGGTGCGATGCGACCGCAGCACAGACTCGTGGTGGCCGTGAGTGTATCGGGTACCGGTCATCCGCTGAGTCTACGATGGCCTCCCGAGATACGGGATCACCATCTCATTCTTCGGAACTGATGATCGGAAGCGGCAGTACCGGCACCGGCGGTGCGACGTCGGATCCGGTGGCGGTGAACCACAGATGTTCGGTGAGCTTCTCGGCATCGGCCGCCAGCACCCCACGCCGGGCGAAGAAATCGGCGACCCGGCGGCAATCCCGCTCCAGGTAACCGATTCCCTGCGGGTTGCCTACCAGGTCGACCACCTGCGGCAGGTCGATCACCACACAACCCTGGTCGCTGATCAGGATGTTGTATTGCGAGAGGTCCCCGTGGGTCCGGCCGCTCTGCGCCAACAGCTCCAGTGTGGCCACCAGGTCGTGCCAGAGATCGGTGAACTCTGTGGTGTCACTGTCGTAGGCGGCCAGCCGCGGCGCCGCGGATCCGTCCGGATCCCCGATGAACTCCATCATCAACTCCGAGCCGATCAACTGCACCGGGTAGGGCACCCGGCCGCCGGCCGCCCAGAGCTCGGCCAGCGCGCCGAACTCGGCCGCCGCCCACCGTCCGGACAGCAGTTCCCGACCGAACTGGGTGCGTTTGGCCATTGCGCGCATTTCGCGAGAGCGACGGGTCCTACGGCCTTCGACATAGCCGGCGTCCCGGTGAAACATCCGGTGCTCGGAGCTGCGGTACACCTTGACAGCAAGCAGGCAACCGGGACCGCCTGGGACCGACCGGTCCAGCAGGCTGACGTCCGCCTCCTTGCCGGTCTTCATCAGCCCCAGCGGGGTGTCCCTGGCGTTGAGATCGGTCACCAACCAGTCGGGCACCGGCGCCGGTCCGTGGTCGGCAACGTCGTAGGACGACAGCGGAGAACCATCCGCTGGACCGTCGGGATCTGTGGGGGTGTCATCGATCTCGACCTCCACCCGGCCGGACCGGCCGACATCGGCCAGCCGGGGTCCGGAAGACTTGGCCGGGCCGGATCGGCGGGGCTGGTCATCGAACTGATCGTCGATGTCGTAGTCGGCGTATCGGGTGTACGGATCGTCGGGGTCAGGTTCGGGTTCGGCGTCACGCTCGGATTCGGGGTCGAGGTCGAGGGCGAACTCCAGGTCAGGTTCGAGCTCGGGGTCATACCCGAGTTCGTCGACCTCGTCCCCGGCACCGTGGTCGTGCTCCGGGTCGTCGAAAGTGGCGTGCTGCAGTGAAGTGATTTCGTGGGGCGAACTGTGACGGGACAACGGGGTCTCCTGATGAGATCCCGCCCCGGTCGGCGGTGCGCTGTGCGCGGATTGCTCAGCCGGGGGGCGGGGAGAACGGGAACGGGGCTGATCCGCTTGGGACCGACATGATCGTTCTCCTCTCGCCTGGGCCGCCCGATCGGCGAGCTCCAGTGGATGTTCCAGTAACCGACCGGCCGACGTCAAGTGAGTTTCAGCTGACGATCTCGATACCGTTCGGCCCATTCCGTTCGGCTCGCAGTCCGGCTCGGCGGGCCACCCGCAGGACCGCCGGCAGGTCGGTGACGGTCGCCCTGGTGACGGCCAACGCTCGCGCCAACAAGCCCTTGGTGTGCTTGTTGAAGTGCGAGACCACCTGACGCTGACCCGACATGCTCTCGGTGACCACCCGCACCGTGATGGCATCGGGGAACGAGCCGAAGGCGGCATAGGCGCCGGATCGCAGGTCGATGACCGGCCCGTCGATCTGCTCGGCAGCCCGGGCGAACGCAGCGCGCCAGATCGAGGACAGGGTGGCCACGCCCAGGATCTTGGCGGACGCGGACATCCGATAGGCGGGGATCAGATCGTCCGGCCGCAACATCCCGAACAGTGCCGAGGTGATGGCCAGGCGCTGCCCTGCCCGGACCCGCTCGGAGCGACTCATCCCGGAGACGTTCAGTGCTTCGTACAACACTCCCGTGTAGCGGTGGATGGCCGGCATCGTCGGACCGGTCCGGATCGCAACGTTGTCGGTCAGTTCGCCGTCCAGTGACGCCGGAACACCGATCAGGGTCCTGGCGGTCGGCAGGTGTCCGCTGATGGTGATCAATCTGTCCAGCAACAGCTCTCGGGTACCGGCCAGCTCGGGGAACGATAGCGACGATGGCACCAGGGGCGTCGGATCACCACCGGACGCCTTCGTCTCGGACGGTGGTAGGAGCACGAACACTCGCCGACCGTAGCGTCCGCTGGGACCGACGGGTGCATCGGAGAGTGGTGTGCTGGATCCAGTTGTCTGATGGTCGGCACTGGTGAGTGTCGCTTGGCCCGCCGGTGGCCCTCCGGGTGGTGTGGTCGACTGGCGAGGAGTGGTTGGCCCGCCGGTGGCCCTTCGGATGGTGCGGTCGGCACTGGCGAGGTTTCGTTGGCTGCGCTCACCTCGCTTCTCACCTTTACGTGCCTCTTTGCACCACCCTGCGTGCCGCCGCCGGCCCCGCTGGTTGATGAGCGATCGGATGCGCAGCTGGATGATGCCGAAGTCGGCCCGGCTTGGGCAGCGGCCACGACTGTTGAGGCAGCGGTGTTCAGCACACGCGGCATCAAGCGGCGGAGGGTGATTGTCGTTGATAGGAGCCGGGTCTTCGGTCCCAGAGGACTTGTCCGTCGACGAGGGTCCCAGCCAGTTGGTCGCGGTGCACGATCGTATGGTGCCGCCCGCAGAGCAGCGCTCCGTTGGTGAGATCGGTGGGGCCGCCGTCGATCCAGTGTTTCAGGTGATGGGCGTCTGTCCAGTAGGCCGGGATGGTGCAGCCGGGGAAAGTGCAGTGCCGGTCCCGTAGCCACAGCGCTTTGAGTTGGGCCGGGGTGAACAGCCGCTGGGTGCGGCCGACGTCCAGGATCTCGCTGTCGGATCCCAGGACGACGGGGATGATCGCCGCATCACACGCCAATCGGCGCACCGTTTCCGGCCCGAGCAGCGCGCCCCTGTCCACCGAACCCAGGGTGCAACCGGCACCGGTCGCGGTGCGGAGTTCGTCCAAGGTCATGGTCACGTAGACCGCGGCCTTGGAGTTGGTGGATGGCCGGTCGCCGGCGGCGACCGCCCGGCGGCACACCTCGATCAGTGCTTCACCCCGGCGCCGTCCGACGGGGCGGGGG